>Ga0208263_100009_pt1 | contig 130137 bp, 121 predicted proteins | sample LakWasMet28_LOW6_2_FD_183872 | JGI IMG/M metagenome (GOLD analysis project Ga0208263, IMG submission 183872) | Freshwater sediment methanotrophic microbial communities from Lake Washington under simulated oxygen tension - Sediment Metagenome... | ecosystem: Environmental > Aquatic > Freshwater... | reverse complement strand
CCCGCGGGACAAACAGGTGGTAGGCCAGCAAAAGGTCCGGCCCCAACCAGAAGGCGAGCGCGGCCAGGGGCGCGTCCCGAAACGTGAGCAGGGCGGCGGCCTTGCCGAGCAGATTGAGGATGACCAACAGCCACATGAATTATCAGGAAAGTACGTGGGCGCCGTCGCAGGATCCATCGGAGAAACCCGGGCGTCGGCAGGGAGGCTCGGTTCCCGCGGTTGCTGCCGATGTAACGAATCGGTCGGCGATTGGTTTGGCGGCGGGTGATCGCTGGGGCGGTTGCATCGTCCACACTCGCTCAGCGGCTCCACCCGTAGCCAAGCGTGAAGCCGAGGGCGTCGATCCCGGGGTTCGGGGTGGTCATGCCGCCGTTGGACAGGTGCTGATAAAAAATCCCCATGCTCAGCGTGCGGCCCCGGGCGATGACGTGCTCGATGCCGCCGCGGATAAACCAGTTCAGCGTGAAGTCCTGTCCCTGTCCGCCCTTGATGCCGCGCGCATCGGTGAGTCCGAAACCGCCGCCGGCGCCGGTGAACAGGGCTGACGTGCCGTCTTGGTTCCACAGTTCGAGGGACGGCGAGGCGGAAAACCCGACGTAACGGGACTCCGGCCCGTTTTGCATCAGATCGGCCAGCAGGGTGAGCCGGTGGCGGAGAATGATCCGGGAGCCGCGGGAGAATTCGTGGCACCAGAACGCCCGCGAGCGCCACGAGAACTGCACCGGCACGATCCGATACGCGAAAGGGGTGCCGCTGCCGATTTGCCAAATCACGCCCGATTCAAGACTCAGCGCGCTGGTGTCGCCGGGGAAAACCGGTGAAGTCTCGGTGGCCAGCGTGGTCGCCGCCAGGGCACCGCCCAATGCGACGGTTTTGATGAAGGAGAGCATGCGTGATGGGTTCAGGCCAGCGCGGTTGGAACCAACACGTCGAGGGCGCGCCCACAGTGAACGACGATCGGCGATTCCGCTATGGGGTGGTCACTCCACATCAAACCATGTGACTTACGGTGGAGTCGCCAACAGGCTGGGTGGACTCATGGGAACTTTTTTTGCCTCCTTCCGACGCTATTGGACCAAGCAGCGTCTGTTGCTCGCCGCAGGCGTGGCCGTCCTGGCCGTCGCGCTGGGCGTGGGGGTGATGATGCTGGGCGTGGGGCCGGCGTTGAACAACGTGGTGCTGGGTTTGCGCGAGGCCGGTCCGCTCGCCTTTTTCGTGGCGATGGCGGTGCTGCCTGCCGTGGGATTTCCGATGATGGTCTTCACGCTTTCGGCGGGTTCGGTGTTTGCGCCGGAATTCGGTCCGGGCTGGGTGATCCTGTGGTCACTTGCCGCGGTGGCGGCGAACCTGCTGCTGACCTACTGGCTTGCGGACCGGGCCCTGCGCCCGCTCATGGGCCGGCTGATGGCGTGGCTTGATTTCCGTCTGCCGCAGGTGCCGGCGGGCGGCGCCTGGCCGCTGACGGTGATCGTGCGCCTGACGCCGGGTCCGCCGTATTGGGCGCAGAGCTATCTGCTGGGCCTGATGCGCGTGCCGCTGATTCCGTATTTCACCGTCTCCGTGATGGTGATGGCGGGTTACATCGTGGCGCTCGTGTACGGAGGGGAGGCCATCACCGAGGGCAAGGGTGGTCAGGCCGCGGCCTGCGCCGGTCTCCTGGTCGTGGTGATCGCGGTGCTGCAACTGCTACGCCGGCGCACGTTGCGACGGCAGGCGGAGACGACTCCAACCTCAGACCGCCCATGAGCGCGTCCGCTGCGTTCTTTGAAGCGAATCCGCCAGAGCTCCTCATTTCCCTGGGCGGCACGGGCGGCTTTGCCCCGGGGCTGCCGTTGCTCGGCGGTTCCGGCGTGGAGGACTTGTTCGGTGCGGCGGCGTTTGCCGGCCGGGCCGGGGAGTTTTCCCTCTATAAAGCCGGACCCTGGCTGCTCGGGGCCACCACGGTGGCGGTGGGCAGCGAACTGGAGGAGACCACGCGCCGTCTCTACGAAAACATCTTTCAAGTATGCCAGGGGTGGCATCTCGCGCGAATCTGGAACTACGTACCCGCGATCAATGCGGTCGGATCGGGCGGGCTGGAAAACTACCAGGCCTTCTGTCGTGGCCGTTCGCTGGCGTTTGAGCGGCACTTTGGCCCGGAATTCACCCACCAGCTTCCCGCCGCGTCGGCCGTGGGTTGTCAGCCCGGTTGTCTCACCATCGTCTTCGCTGCGAGTCAGGGCACGCTGGGTCACCGGGAGAGTCCGCTGCAGGTGTCAGCCTACGACTATCCTGCTGAGTTCGGTCCCCGCGCCCCCAGCTTTGCCCGGGCGACCGTGGTGCCGGCTCCGGGCGGCCACACCGTTTTCATTTCCGGCACCGCGGCCATCCGCGGACATGCGACCGTGGCACCGCTGAACACGGCGGAGCAGCTTGATTGCACGCTCGTCAACCTGGCCGGGATCGCCCGGGTTTGCGGCTTGGGGCCGGACCTCGACCGGCGCGGTGGTTCGAAGCGGCATTTCAAGGTCTACCTACGGCACGCGGCCGATCATCCTCTGGCCGCCGATTTTCTGTCGCAACGATTGCTGATCGATGCCGACCGGGTCACCTACCTCCAGGCCGAGATCTGCCGGTCGTCCCTGTTGGTTGAGATCGAAGCCACTCTCTTCGGGGTCACCAGGCTGCGGCCCGACCTGATGGGCTCCGCTTCATCATTCCTCTTATGAGCACCGAGAAACCCCGTCCCTCCCTGGTCATGCGGCGCCTGCTGCGCTTTTTCTGGCAGGGCATCTTCGTCCTGGCCCCGATCGGTCTCACGATCCTCACCCTGGTCTGGCTGTTCGACCGGGTCGACGGACTGCTCCGCCCTTACGTGAAGTATCCCGGGGTCGGCCTGGTGCTGTTGCTGGGCATCGTGGTGCTGGTCGGCTGGTTCGCCTCCTATTTCTTCATGCGCCAGCTATTCAGGCATATTGATGGATGGCTTGAGCAGACGCCCGGGGTGAGTTTCATCTATTCCACTCTGCGCGACTTCTTCGAGGCCTTCGTCGGCAACAAGCGTCGTTTCAATCACGCCGTGCTGGTCAACGTGCTGGCCGAGGAGGTCTGGATGATCGGATTTCTCACCAGCGAGGCGTTGGACAACTTCAAACTCGGTGACGGTTTCGTATCGGTGTACGTTCCCCAGTCCTACAACGTCGCAGGCCAGCTTTACCTCGTGAAACGCGAACGGATCCGCCCGATCGACCACCTGGCCTCGGGCGATGTGATGAAATACGCGATGACCGGTGGCGTTGTGGACAGCGTGGAAACGAAGTAGTCCGCGTGCGCGTTCAGGCCCGTGGCTTGAAGCCGTTGTGCGCGCCGCAGGAGCCTGATTCTATTCAGGCTCGCGCACCAGCCTGACACACCCCGTCGCTTCGCGCCACCCCTCTTCCTAGAGGGGACCCAATCAACCGATCCGGAAATCCCCTCTAGGAAGAGGGGTGCCCGGCAGGGCGGGGTGTGTTGGGAATGGCGTGAAAGTTATTCCGTCTTCCGTCAGGCTATTACGCGATCCTCAATAGGTCATCTGGCAGTGCGGGCCTGGAAAACCGCGACTCAGACCCGGGTGGTGCCGCGTCCGAGGAGGAAGTAGAGGATCGAGCCGAGAAACGGCAGCAGGATGATGAGGATGATCCAGACCACCTTGTTCGGACTGTTGCCCTGGATGCAGTTCACGAGGGCCGCGATCCAGAGAATGAACCAAATCAGGCCGATGAGATAGTTGAGATTCATGGAGGCACGATAGGGATTGCCACCGACGCGGTCGATGGGGCCAACACCTGCCACCGGGCCGCCGCCTTGCTCATTCTCTTCCCAGGTGGATGGGCACGTCCCTGTGCCCGTTCCTTTTCGATCGTCGCGAACATGCTTCCGACCGCCAGGGGACTTGCCGGTCCACCGGCGGGTGCTTTGCGACCGTTCACCAACCCCAATTCACCCGGCCAGCGCTTGTAGGGCGCGCGTGTCGATCTTGCCGCGGGCGGTCAGCGGCAGCGCCGGGATCACGTGGATGTTCCTGGGCACTTTCCACGCGGCCGTGTCGCGGAGCAGGGTGGTCCGCAACTCATCGGCGCGTCGTTCCGTGGCCACCACGGCGCGCAGCGCGGGTTCGTCGCCGGCACTGAGGCCGACCCAGACTTCCTGTACGCCCGGCAGACGGCGCAGGCGGTCGCGCACTTCATCGAGGTTCACCCGCCGGCCGGCGATTTTCACGGTGCGGCCCCGCCGGCCCAGCAGGCTCACGACACCGTGCCTATCCAGAGCCACGCGATCAGGCATGATCCACGTGCCCGGCCGGCGGTTGCCATGGGTCAGCACCGCGGCGCTGCTCACCAGGAGCCGCTGACCCGCACGCGCGGTCAGCTGCACGTGGCGCAACGCCCGGCCGACCTGGCCCGCGAGGGTGGCCTTGCCGGAGCGGTCGTAGCTGATGCCGCCGGTCTCGCTTGAACCGTAGAAGCCGTGCAGCCGCCGGTCGAAGCGCGCGGCGAAATCCCGGGCCACTTGCGGGGACAGCGGAGCGCCGGCGGAAATGGCCAGACGCAATCCGGGCATCGTGAGATCCGATGCGGCCAGAGCGCGCCAGATCGCCGGCACGCCGGGAAAGACCGTCGGTCGCCAGCGGGCGAAATCCGCCGCGATCGCATGAGGCAGCGGCGCGCTGCCGCAGACGAGCGGCACGCCTTGCGCGATGAGCGGCAGGCTCAGATTGCCGAGGCCGTAGGAGTGGCCGAGCGGGATCAGCGCATAGTTCACGTCGCGCGGCCGGATACCCATCGTCACCGTGACCTGCCGGGCGTCGGCGATCAGCTGGGCCGCGGTGAACACGAGCGGACGGGGCCGACCGGTGGAGCCGGAGGTCAGCTTGATCAGGCACGCATGCGGGTCGCGGTAGCGGCGGGCGTTGGACAGCGGTTCCAGGTGCGAGCCGTTCCACCACGCCGCGGCGCGAAGCGCGCAGGCGATCTGGCGTTGGGTGGACGCAGGCTCGCCGGCATCGAGCGGCAGGACGATGGCACCGGCCTTCAGCAGGCCGAGAAAAATCTCAAACCAGCCGATGCTGTTGACCGCAGCGAAAACCACGGCGCGGCCCGCAAGCCGGGCCGGCTCCGGCGCGTGCTGATGGTGCCAAACCGATGCCCGGGCGTCGAGTTGGCCGAAGGTCACCGTGGTGCCGCCATCGGCCTGCACCGCAGCCCGTCGCTGGGCATGGCGGCGCAAAGTCCTCCGCCAACTCGCGAGCAGGGTTTGGCTCATGGTCGGTTCTCCAAGGCGGCGAGCTGTTCGCATTCGATCACGAGCAGCGCGATCAGCACCATCATGGCCACGGTGGAACCGAGGGCACGGACCACGGGGATGCCGCTCAATGCCAGCACCCCAAACGAGGCGGCGGTCGTCAGTGCCGAGAGTCGCACGGACACCGGCGGCGGCTCGCCCCGGTAGGCCGAGGTGGCGGAGAAAATCGAGTAGTTATGCGTGAGGCACACGCCGAGAAAGGCGCCGAGCAGGTGAAACAGGTTGAGCGAGTGACCGAACCAGCCGAACAGGCCGAACAGGCCGAGACAGGCCCCCAGCGGAATGGCGAAGATCCTCGCACCGTCGCGCCAGCCATAGGTGAGCATGACGCCGGCCCCGACCAAGGCCAGCCCGGTCAGGCTCAACCAAAGGGCGGAGCGCCGGTAGCGACCGAAGATCGTGTTGAGGGTCTGCAGTTGGCCCGCGCTCACGGTGTGGGTGTCGGGGGGCGGTGCCTGAGCGGGCGCCACGGGCACCAGGGTGACGAACCAGCTCAAGGGCCGGCCTGCATGCAGGAGCAGCCCGACCGGGCCGGTCATTTTCGCCTGCAGCGCCACGAGGGCCGCCTCGTAGCCGGACTCCTGTGCACCGGTCGCAAAGTCGGCGTAGTTTGCGAAGAACGGGGCGAACGCCGCGTCATCATAACCGGAACCAAGCAGCGCAGCGCGCAACTGGCCCGCGAACTGCGTATGCTCGCGGGTGAAGCGCGCGGCGGCGGCGTGGTCCGCCGCGGTCGGCACGACGGCACCCAGTCCGGTCGCGGCGGCGTGGCCGCCGGCGGTTGCGTCCAGCCAGGCTTCGAGCCTGGCCAGGGCGTCACGAGCGGCGGCGACGCTGTCGCCGTAGGTGAGATAGACCGTGCCGCCCGCAGTTTCGCCGAAAAGGGCGCTGATGCGCGCGTATTCCTGCTGCAGTTCGGGCGAGGGGATTTCGAGTTCGCGAATGTCATCCTTCCACCGGAGCAGGCCGAGTCCCGGCAGGGCGAGGAGCCACAGCACGATCAAACCCCGGCGCAGGTTGCGGCGCAGACTGGCCGGCAGGGCGGAACCACCGCGGAAGCTACGGGTGGCGAGGAAAGGGTTTCGGACCGTGGAGAAATACAGCACCGCGGAGATCAAGGCACTGACCAGCCCGGCGCCGACGAACACACCGAGCTGACGGATGAAAGGCAGCTCCGACCACAGCAGCAGCGAGAAGCCGGCGACCGTCGTGAGGCAGCTCGCGAGCAAGGGTTTGGCCAGGCGCCGGACCTTCGCCCAGTAGTCCTCGTCCGGCCCGGCGGGCGGCTGCATGAAGAGGTAGAAGCCGTAGTCGATGGCCACGCCGGTCAGCAGCGAGCCGATCACAAACACCATGATGTGCAGCCGTTCAAAAGCCATGGTTGCGGCCACCCACGCGCCGAGTACTGACAGCAGGATGACGGGAACGAGGTGCAGCCCGCGATGCACCCGGCGGATGAAGGTGAAGGCCACCGCCAGCACTGCGACGAGGGAAAAGACATTCAACCAGGCGACTTCCTTTTCAATGCGGGCGCGACTGGCGGCGGCGAAACGATTCACCCCAGCGGAGGCGACGGCGAGGCCCGGTTCCGCGACCCGCCCGGCGGATGTGGCGCGGGCGATCGCGGCAAAGGCCGGTGCCTGGCCGGCCTCGCTGAGCGGTGAGGCGGCGAGCCGGGCCCACACCAGGGTTGATCCCGGATTCCCGGACTGTCCCAAGCCCGCCTTCATCCGTGCGACGGCCCCAGGCAGCAACAGCAGGGGGTCGGCCGGGATCACGTCCGCAAAGGCAAACGCCTCCGGAGCGGCCAGAAACCGGGTGAGGGCCTCCACCGCATCCTGCGCCAGCCAGGCGGAGAACCCTTCCGGCGCGTCGGCGTGGCGCGCGTAGTCCGCCCTGCGCGCGCTCAACCATATCGGAAACAACAGGGTGAAGCGCTGCTGGAACAGTTCACGGCCGAGATCGTCCCGCGCGGCCGGATCATTCAGGCGAACGACCTGGTCAAACGCCGGCTCGTGTTCCAAGGAAACCGCAAAGCGCACTGCGGCCTCGGCCGAAGCAGGCTTTCCGTCCGCGCCGGTCAACTCGAAGAACATCGTCCGTGCCTCCGCCTGGCTCGCGAGTGAGCGAACCAGCGTCAGTTCGGGCACGCGCTCATCGGCCGGGATGAGGTCGAGTACGTCGGTGGAGATCTTCTGCGCGTAGTCGAGGCGGACCAGCCAAGCGCCGCCCAGCAGCGCCGCGGCGGCGAGCACGCTCCAGCCCAACAGTTGGCGACGCCCGAATGTCATGGGGTAGAAGGTCGCGCCGTCGACCGTGGTCGCATCGGATCGCGCGCGAGGCCGGGCCGGAGGGTGGGTCCCGGTGCGGCCGGGTTGGCGTTCTGCTGAGGATTCATCGGGGACCCTTTCATCGGAAATAGGTTTTCAATTCTCCCGAGGTGAAACCCGCCGCTGGTCGGGGTGCACTGATCCGTATCTCGATGACCTGCCGGGCCGACCGACGCAGCTCGATGCGACGGATCGTGGCGCCCTCGCCGGTCACCGTGATCTGCGCGAGGGTGCGACGCAGCGCGTCGGTGCGCGGCACAAGCGTGAGCGTCCAGCGGTCCCCGTCGCGCTGACCATCGAGCGCGAAGTCCGGCTCAAGCGCAGCGAGTTCGAATCGCAGGACGTGACGCAGTGCCTCGTTGGCCGCAGAGGCGCGCGGATCGACGGGCGGGATCGTTTCCCCGGAGGGCGTTCGGATCAGCATACCTGTGGCGTCCAGGATAACGGTGCGTTCCTCCGGGAGGAGGTAGTGCAGGCTCAGGCCGCGGGAGAGGGAGACCCGCACCTCCCCCTGCAACTCGACCGGTTTCCTCGTGAAAGGGAATTGGCGGAGCTCCGTGAAGTCGGCCGTGGTGTCTGATTGGCAGGCAAAAGCCGTCACGAGATCGCTCCAATCCGGGGAATCGGCGGTCACGGGGTGGTTCGGCATCGTGCGTTCCCCGGGTTCGGCCGCCCCAACACCGGGGCAAACCAGCAGCAGCGCGGCGAGCATGACGAGGGCGGACCGACCGGCGCGTCGCCGCCGAAGCAGCGCGGGCCAGCGCCAGCAGAGCAGCTCAGTTATGAGCCGGGTGTGGAGCCAGACGAGCGTGAGGTTGTCGCGCAGGTAGTGAAAATGCGAAACGCCTCCTTCTGCCCGGGAAAAGTACCGGACGGGTGCCGCGAGGTTGCGTAGCGGCACGCCGGCCCAGCCGAGACGCACCGCCGCTTCGGTGTCGAAGTCGTAGCGCCGGCCGCCGCGCCGCTGACCGAGCAGGGCCAGCAACGGCGCCAGCGGATAGACCCGGAAGCCGAACAACGGGTCGGCGATGCCGGGACCCAGCAGCTCAACCCGCACGAGACCGACACTGAGCTTCCGTCCGTGCAAGCGCTCGGCCGGGATGTTGGCCGGGAAAATCGGTCGGCCCAACACGAGTGCGGTCGGGTGCGCCAGCGAATCAGCCATGAATTCTCCGATGCTTTCGGCCGGATGCTGGCCGTCGGCATCCATCACCAGCGCATGGGTGAAGCCACGTGCGACTGCGGCCCGCGCACCGGCGAGCACGGCCGCGCCCTTGCCCTGGTTGATCGGCAACTGCAGGACGGTGAGACCGGGCTGGCTTTTCGCGAAAGTGACCACGGGTTGTTCACTCCCGTCCGTGTTGCCGTCCACCACGACAAGGACATGCGGCCAGTGCGTCACCACCTCCGCCACAACGGCCAAAAGTCGCGGGCCGGTGTTGTAGGTCGGCAGAAGAACGAGGTGGGAAGCCGCGTTCATGGGCTGGCGGGTTGGCGAAACCAGGTCTCGATCGTGGCCGCCAGCTCAAGCGTGGTGGCGGCGGTGTCGGTACGCAGCAGCGGGCCGGCGCAAACCTCGACGCGCGCAGGGTAGCGCGGCAGCCGCCACCAAGGCGTTTCCTTGGTCAGCAGATCGGAATCGGTGCTGATGCGGACCAGTTGGATCGGCTTCCGGGCCCGCCGTGCGATGAGCACAAAACCGGGCTTGAAGGGCAGCACAGATTTCCCCGTTTCGGTGCGGGTGCCCTCGGGAAAGATCACGAGCTGGTTTCCGGCTGCGACCTTGGCCGCGGCGGACCGCACGAGTTCGTGGCCGCCATCACTCGCGAGGTAACCGGCGCGACGGGCGGCGGCGCCCAGCACCGGATTACGCCGGATGGCGGGCTTGAAGATGCACAGCGCCTCGGGGAGATGCGCGAGCAGGCAGGTGATGTCGATCATGGCCGGGTGGTTGGCGGCGATCACCAGTCCGCCGCGTGGCCAGGCCCCGAAGCCGTGGTAGCGCACCAGCACCAGCCGGGTCCGGGCGCACCACCAGTGGAAAAACACGAGGTGCCGGTGGATCAGGCGCTGGAAGAACCGTTCCGTGCGGCCGGTCGCCGGCAACCAGCCGGCCAGCGCGCTGAACACGCAGAGCTCGAATCCGCCCACGGCAAAGAGCAGCAGGGTGAAATAGTGAACCGGGATGTACCAGAGGTTGCGCAGGGGCATCGGATCAGGGCGACCGGACGGGCGCCACGGGGTTGAGCGGCCGGAAATTGAACCAGAGAAAGGGATGGGCCCGAACCAGGGCTTCGAGTCCGTCCAGCACGCCTTGGTAGTGCAGGCGTGCCGCCGCGGTGTTTTGGGCGCGCCCGGCCGCCGGGTCGGGAGTGAAGACCGGAGAGGCGAACACCTGCAACGCGTCGGTGCCGCCCGGGATGGCGATGCAAAAGACCACCGGCCGGTTGAAGAGCACCGCAAGATGGTAAATGGTGAACGGGAAGAGGCGCTGCGCGCCGAGGAAGCGGAACGGTTCGGTGCGGGAGCTGAATTCCTCGCGGTCGCAGTTGAGCGCAAGCGAGGCGCCGTTCTCGAGGGCGGCCTTCAGGTCGAACAGCAGGCTGGCCGGATCGTTGACCCACAGGAAGGAGACCTGACCGCCAAACTGCCGGCCGAGCAGGTGGGTGTCGGTGGAATTGCCGACCTGCTGTCGGATGATCGAAACGCGCCGGCCACGCGCCCCGAGCAGATAGCCGAGGAGATCCGACGCCCCGAAGTGGAAAGTGCCGAAGAGGGCCGGCTGGTCCGAAGCGATCAGCGCCTCGAAGGCCGGGGCGTTCGCCGGGGTCAGGTCGCACCGCACCGCCACGCCCCGGCCGGCGCGAAGCTTCAGCATGAGCGTTTCGGCGAACGCAAAGAAATGCCGCCACACCTCGGCCAGGGTTGCCGGACGACCGAACACGACGGCAAGGTAGGCGCGCGAGTGCGCCCGTTGGGCCGGCATCGTGGCCACCCCGATCCAGGTGCCGACCATCATCACCGGCCTGAACAGCCAACGCGGCCACCACCGCTCCGCCCAAAGCAGAAAACCGTAGCCCCAGCTCGGACCGGGATTGCGCGTCCGGGCGGAGCGGACGGGTTGCTCCCGTTGCGGGGCCGGTGCGGACCGCACGGATGATCCGGTCGAGCCGGTCTGGCCGCCGTCGACCACGCTCGTGGAAAGGTTGGGCCCGTTGCTCATCGCCAAGTGAGGCTCCAATCGCCGCCGGCGCCGGACCAGTGCAGCGGCTCGCGATTGGCCAGGGTGGTCGTAAATGCGGCCAGGGTCGGGCACACCTCGTCGGCAGCCGGACCGGGTGTGAACCTGACCTGGGCCAGCGCGCCAGCCGCGGTGGCCGTCAGGACCGTGGCGAAGGCAAAGGAGCTGGCCGAAGCGCAGTCGAGCTCCGCCATCCAGGTGCCACGCTCCTCACCGCCGATCAGCACCACGTTTGCGGCGGGCTCAAGCAGGGCGGTGAGCAGCGCCTGTTCAACGATACGGGTGCGGCCGGCGAGCGGCCAGAGACGGGCGACCGGTTGTTGGCGGCCGATCAGCACCTGTTGCACGCTGCCCGGGTGAATCGACGACTGGAAGAGCAGGGGGCTGGCCGTCGGGAAGCTCCGCAGGAATTCCTCCAGCGCGAGGGTTTCGGCGAACGTCGTGGCCAACACGACCGCGTCCTCCGGTCCGACAGTGGTGCCGGCGAGAACCGTGCCGGCGAGCAGACCGAGATGGGACATCCGGCGCAGCGTGGCGCGGGGGAACTGATGGCCCAGCCGCAGGCGCGCATCGGTCAGCGTTTCCGTGGCGGAGGAAGGCTCCACGGCCATGTGATGAAGGAAGCGCTCAATCATGGGTAAGCATCATCGCAGCGTGGGCGCCACCAAAGGCATTGCTGGTGAGAATGGCCCCGTCGAAGGCGGCGCTGTTGAAGGACACCAGCGAAACGGTGTCCGTGAAACTGTGCGTGGATCCGCCGATCGTACCGGGAATGCGGCCGCCCCGGGTGGCGGCGACCGCCACGGCGAGTTCGACCAGGCCGCAGCTGCCGAGTGTGTGGCCGAGGCTGCCTTTCCAGCCGGTGAGGGGTGCGTCGGGAAACTGCCGGGCCAAGGCCTCGGCCTCGAGCCGGCCGGCCTCGAGTGTGCCGGTGCCGTGGCCCTTGATCCAGACGCGCCGGTCTCCGCTGGACGCGGCGATGGCGGCGGCGCAGGTCGCGAAACCGGCGCCGTCCGGCCGGTTACCCGTGGCGTGAAACATCTCGTTGTGGAACGCATGGGCCGTGAGCCGGAAGGGCGCCGCCTCGCGCGTGAGCACGGCGTAGGCGGCCCCGTCACCGAGGCCGATCGAGCCCGTGTCGCCGCGGGCGTAGGGCGCGGGCCAGCCGCCGTTGAGGATCTTGAGGCTGTGGAAGCCGCCGGCGACAAACGGGCTGACGAAATCAAAGGAGAAGACCAGCACGCGGTCGGCGACGCCGGCGTGCAGCAGGCGCGCGGCCTGGGCGAGACCGAGGTGGGCCGTGACACAGGCGTGGGAAAACACCTGGACGTGCTCACCCCAGCCAAATTCGGTGCGAAGCCGCGCGACGGCGGCGAACGGCGTACCATGGGCAAGGTGCCGGGGATCGGCGTCGCGGGTGAACGCGTAGAGACTGCCGACGCCAAAGTTGCTGCTGGTGACGATCACGGGGGACCGCGCCGAGCCCCACGCCGCCGGCGGGATGCCCGCGGCGAGTCGATGCAGCCCGGGCAACCAGCGCGGCGGCAGGGTTTCATCCATGGGACCGGTGAGCGCGAGTGGCACCAGGTCGCCCCCATCGCGACCGAGCACGGGCGCAAGCACCAGGGCGCGGCGGCCGGCCAGGAGGGCCGCGGCGGTCGCGACGGCATCACCGAAGGGCGTGAGGCACTCGCAGGCCGTGAGGCCGACGGGGAGTTGATCAGCCGGGACAGGCATCGGTGCAGGGTCAGGCCACCGCCGAGTGCGAACGGATGTAGGTGGCGAGGGTGTTGACGGAGGCGAGGGCGGTGCGCGAGGCCTCGCTATTGCCGATCTTGACGCCGTATGCCTTTTCCACGGCGAGGACGAGCTCGAGGGCGTCGAGCGAATCGAGGCCGAATTGCGTGGAGCCGATGAGGGGTTCATCGCTGGGAATATCCGCGGGCGCGACCCCGTCCAGCTTGAGGGTGACGATGATCAGGTTCTTCAGTTGCAGGGTGAGCGCGTCGTTCATGGGGGTGGTCATTTGGGGCGGCGGAGGACGTGACAGACGTTGCTGCCTCCAAACCCGCTGCTGTTGTTGAGGACGAGACCGGGTGCCTCATCAACGGTGGTGCGGGGCAGGTCGAGTCCGGCGCAAGCGGGGTCCGGATCCGTCAGATGCGCGGCGCCGGGAATGAAGCCGCCGTCGAGAGCCAAGGCGCAGAAGGCGGCCTCCATGACGCCGGCGAGTGACAGTCCGTGACCGGTCAGCGCCTTGGTGCTGCTGATCCGCGGTTTTGCGCCTGCGGCGGTGAACACCTCATGCAGGGCGAGGGCCTCCGAGCGATCTCCGGCCAAGGTGGAAGTGGCGTGGGCGTTGACGTAGCCAATGTCACCGGCGTTCACGCGGGCGTCGGTGAGGGCGCGCTGCATGGCCCGGCGCAGACCGGCGCCCTCGGGGTGGGAAGCGGCCACGCTGTGACCGTCGCCCGCCTGGCCCCAGCCGGCAAGTTCGGCGTAAACGGTGGCCCCGCGACGGCGGGCGAGAGCGGCCTCCTCGATGACCAGCGCGACCGCGCCGCCGGTGCCGACAAACCCGTCGCGCTGCCGGTCAAACGGACGCGAGGCGGTGGCGGGATCAGGGTTGGAGGAGAGCGCGCGCAGGCTCGAGAACGAGATGATGCTTTCCGCGGTCAGATCCTCCGCCCCGACGACCAGCATGCGTTGCTGCCGGCCGAGACGGATCTCGTCCATGGCGTAGCCGAGGGCATGGCTCGACGAGGCGCAGGCGGAGACGAAACCGCAGACCGCCCCGGAGATCCGGTAGTGGGCCGCGAGATTGAAGTTCAGCGTGCCGGCGATGGAGGAGATGATGCCCATCGGGTTGCCCCGTTCGCCGCGCGTCTCGTGCAGCTGGTTGAGGAAGCGGTGCAGCATGAAGGGCGAGCCGGCCGAGGCGCAGAACAGGCCGGTAGTGCCGTCGTCGAGATCCGCCGCGCCGAGCCCGGCGTCCGCGAGGGCCTGTTGCAGGGCGCAGACGGCATACACGCCATGGGGGGCGAGGCCCCGGAGCAGCTCGCGGTCGACCGTGAACGTCTCCGGCCAGCGCCAGTCGCGCCAGTTGGTGGTGGGAAAGGAGAAACCCTTGAGCGTGCCGGCCACCTTGACCGGCAGGGCGGGATTGCCGAGGAACTCGACGGATTCGAACCCGTGGCGCAGGTCGCACAGGCTGCGTTGCACGGCGACATGGTTCTGGCCGATGCTGGTGATGAAACCCAGCCCGGTGATGACGGGGAGCGGTGACATGGAGTCAGAGCGGACGTCAGCGCCCGGCGGATGGGGTGGCCTTTCGGCTGATGAATGCCCGCAGGTCCGCCAGGGTGCGCACCCCGACGATCTCCTCGTTGGTGATCGTGATGCCAAACAGATCCTCGGTGAAGAAGACCACTTCCGTGATGGCGAGGGAATCGAAGTCGAGGTCGTCGATCAACCGCGTGTCGCCGGGCAACTCCGCGAGCGGAACCTCCGGTTCGTGGGGAATGAAATCGGCGAGAATGGCGAAGAGGACCGGATCAAGGCCAGCCGGATCGCCGTCGGCTTGGAAGCGGAGAAAGGCCGCCTGGGCGTCGGGTGGAAGGTGCCGGAGGCTGCTCTCGCGGTCGCTCGGGTTGGCCGGCGGGGTGAGTGGGGCGATGGGGTTTGTATTCATGGTGGCGGGGCGGGGTGACTGGGGGGGGCAGCGGATCAGGTCTTGACCGCCGTGTACTCGCTGAAAAGGCCGAGCGCGACCTGGCGTCGGACGGCGGAAAATCCCGCGGCTTCCAGGGCCGCGAGCACCTGAGATGGCGGCACACAGGTGTCCATGGTCTCCCAGTAATAGAGCATCATGTCGTGGGCATCGTCGCTGCGGGTGAACAGCCGGGTGAGGAACGGATACACGCGCCCGAACCAAAGCCGGAACCCCAACGCCGCCATGCGGCCGGTCGGCTTGGTGACTTCCAGGAGCAAAAGCCGGCCGCCGGGCTGCAGCACCCGGTGAAATTCAGTGAAGGTTTGGCCGAGGTCGGTGACATGCCGCAGGGCATAGCCCATGGTGAGATAGTCAAAGGAGTTGTCCGCAAACGGCAGGTGTTCGGCACGGCCGTTGACGAACCGGGCCGCCACCTTGGTTTGGGCGACCGCGAGCATGCCGGCGCTCGGGTCGAGGCAGGTGATCTGGGCGGTGGGCCCGAGGATGGTGGCCGCCTCGACGGCTACGAGCCCCGTGCCGCACGCGACGTCCAGCAGGCGGTCGCCTGGGAGCAGGCCATGCTGCCGCAAAGTTTTGCGCCGGTAAGCGGAACCGCTGCGCAAAAAACCCCAGTCCACCACGGCGTCGTAGTGGCGGGCGCCCCGGTCGAACAGATTGTTGACGTAAGCCGGCTTTTCCTCGGGCGTGGCGTATCGGGCGGGGAGCGTGGGATGGGGCTGCATGGAGGGAGTGTTCTTCAGACGATCTGGGGCGTGGCCGGCACGTGTTCGCGGATGCAGCGGCAGAGATGGTCGAGGCTGGCGAAGGCCCGATGCGAGTCCGCCGCACTGGCGAACGTGATGCCAAAGGATTCCTCAATCTGGAGGCCGAGTTCGAGGGCATCCAGGGAATCGAGGCCGAGCCGGCCGCCGATCAGCGGCTCGTCGACGCTGAAATCACCGTCCAGGCGGTTGCCGAGGCGGAATTTCAGCGCGATCAGGTGCTTCAGCTGCGTTCGCAGCGGATCTTGGACGATAATCGGGGATTCCACGGTCGCAGACTACCTGATTCTCCGGAAGAAGGGCATGGGGTGAAACCCGTCCATGCTCCCGCCTTCTCCCGGGACCCGGGAGAGAACCTGACGGCCGGCAGGGGGTGCCCGGCAAGCGGTCGGTCTGGGTCAGCTCGTGGTGCTGGCGCGGACCTTGGTGTATGCTTCCTGGGTGCGCAGCCATCCCTGGCCAAACCGGGTCTTTTGCAGTTCCCATGTTTCACCAGGCGTCTTGGAAAGATCGGCTGCCAGCCCGATCAGATAGGAACGGGCCGCGATCATCTCCTGCATGGCAAAATCCCAATCGGCGGTGTTGACGTCGCGCCGGACCATGGCGGCCCGGCGATCGTTCAGATCGGTGATCTGCAGTTCCACCTGGGCGAGGAGTGGCTTGAGGGCGTCCAGGAGCAGATCACGCTGTTCAAACGTGTAGCCCTTGAAAGGGCTCCACCCGGACAGGGCGGGAGTCTCGGCCGGCACCAGGCTGGTGGGCGCGACCGGGACGACATCATTGGCGACCACGAAGGGATTCGCGGCGGCAGGGGCGGCGGCTTGATCCTTTTCGGCACAGCCAGCGGTGGAGAGTGCGGCCAGGGCGAAGGCCGTGGCTGCGAGAGCAGGGAGAGATTTCATGGAAAAAGACAGGGCGTGATGACCGACTCCCGCTTCAGGTCCAGTAACCTTCCGTGAAAATGTAGGCATTGCCCTGCTGTTCCCAGCGAGGCTTCACCCAATGCGAACTGGAGCTCGGAGGCAGTTCCCAGTGGCCGGCCATCCACTCATAGCGGTTGTTGCGCCACGTCCAGTAGCCGGCGAGCCAGACGTGCTCGGAGGAAGGCTGGGCCAGCACGAGTTCTTCCTGGGGAGCGGGCGGTGCCTGGGTGACGATCACGGTGCTCACCACCGGAATCGAGGTTTGCGTTGTGGTGCTGCCATTGTTGGTCACGGCCACCGCAACCGGTGTCGAGGTGGTGGTGGTGGTCACGGATTTGGTCGGCGCTGGAGGAGGCGGAGCGGAGACCACGTGCGAGGCGGGTTCTGAGACACAGCCGGAGAGAAGCAGCAGGAGACTGCCGCCCGCAATGCCGGCGAGGCGGCGGGTTGCCGAGAGAGAAGTGAATGACATCATGGCGGTACCTTAGCCCGGTCGCGGCCCGGTCGCTATGGGGCGTTACCCGGTTACCCACGACGGTCTGGCGTACCTTCGCGCAGCAGGCAGGACAACACCCCATGGCAAGGCAGACGGCGTGCGACTATTCTCCGGGCATGAATCCTTCCCTGAAGAAATTTGCCCTGCTGTTCCTATCGGCTGCCCTGTTTGCGCTGGTCACCACCGGTTGCCAGACTTCCAAGGGTTTTGGGAAGGACGTGGAGAATCTGGGAGACAAGATCCAGGACAAGGCGAGCTGAACGCCGCCCACGGACGAGTCTCAGGCAGCAGGGTCACGTGAGCTCGGCGCCCAGGCGACTGACCAAGACCTTGCCGGTCCGACGCGGCGTGAGCGGCGCGGGCCGCAGCCGTCGTGGTCCGGCGCGCAGCTGCGTCCGTGCCACGCGGGAGCCCGCCGGACACGACTGGCAAGGCGCAGTTCAGAGGTGGCGGATCCAAAGTGAACCGGCACCCGCGGGGAACCGGTTTGTCCGCCGAACGATGGTCGCGTCAGCCGCGCCGCGATTGGGCGGTCGCCAATTGCGTCCGGAGTGAACTCTCCTCGTTGCGGGAACTGCGTTTCAATTTCTTGTTCCGGGATTCCGCTTCGGACAGCTGTTTGGTGAGGGTGACGTTGGCGAGGGTCAATCGGGTGACCGACTCGTTGGCGGTGACAAGCTGCTGCTCCAGGGTTGGCAGCGGCGGTTCTGGCAGGGTGGGGAGATCGGACATGGTCTACCCGTATCCCGCTTGGGGAGATTAGCGAACGCCATCGCCGGGTCATGTCCGGTCCCGCAATCGCCGGACCGGTTGACGGGCTATTTCTTTTTCGGCGACAGCAACAGTTCGGAGATCGTCTTCTCGGCGGTCGCCAGCTTCGTCTTTAGCTCGACCAATTGCGTCTCGGCCGCGGCGAGTTTGCCCTGCAGCTGGTCCTTTTCGGTGTTCGCCTGCTTCAGTTGCACCTGCATGGTCGCCGTCTGGGCCTGGGCGAGCTCGACCTCACCCTGCTGCTTGATCGAGGCGACCTTGGCGTCCTGCATCTGGGTTTGGAATGCATTGGCGGTCAGGCGTGACTGGTCCAGCAGGACCTGGGTCTCGGCGGCGGTCTTGTCGCCCTTGATCACGTCTTGTTCCGAGCGGATCGAGGCGGCTTTGACCTCCTCCAATTGGGTCTGCAAGCGGGCGGTCGCGGTCTGATTCTCTTCCAGCTTCCTCTGCATTTGGACGACAGCGTCTTCCGCCTGGGCCGACCGGTTGTGCATCTGGTCAATGGTGGCTTCCCGCGCCAGCATCTGGTGCCGATAGACAAGGGTGGCGATGAGCAGAATGCAGATGGCCACGCCGAAAGCGATGGTCAGTTTGGAATTCTTCTCCGGGGGCGGCGTGAAGGCGTCGTTATCTACCTGTATCTCGTCGGCTGGCTTGACCGGTTTTCGGGCAGTCTTTGGGCCCGCGGGGGTGGCTGGCGTCGTCTCTGCGGCAGGTGCGGGCGGGGTGGTGGTGGCACTCGTGTCAGGCGCCGGGCTGCCCTGCGGTGCGGGCGCGGCGGCTGGCGCGGGCTTTTTGACGGAGCGGCGGACGAATGGTTCAGGCATGGTGTCATCGAGCCTATAGGATGACCCTGCAGGCTGCCATGGGGTGTTACCCGCGGGTGGGAGGCTCAACTTCCAGCGGCCTCGCGCCAGCCCGGCAACGGGGCGCGGAGCGATTCGAAGCAAGAGTTGAGGGGCGGTTGCTCGGCAAATTCCGGGTAGGACTGGCCCAACAGGAGGCGCAGGCTGCGTCGGGCCCGGGCCACGCGACTCTTGACCGTCCCGATGCGGATGCCGAGCAGCCGGCCGATGCTCGCATAGGACTGATGCTGCAGGTTGCGCAAAGTGAGAATCTGGCGTGGGCCCGGCGGCAACTGTTCGGTGCAGAGCAGGACGATGGAGGCAAACTCACGGTTAACCGCCTCGCGCACGGGGCCGGGTGCGCTGCTGGTGATCATGTCGGCATAGGTGGCGGTGCCGTCCTCGCTCAGCGCGGCATCAAGCGGCAGGGCGGCATGGCGGTGGCGGCGGTGAAAATACCAGTAGCGGTTGCGGGCCAGGTTCAGGGCGATGCAATAAAGCCAGGCGACCAAGGAGGATTCGCCGCGGAAATTCACGAGGCCCCGGTGGGCCCGGATGAAAGTGTCCTGGGCGATCTCCTCGGCATCGGCGTGATTGCGCAGGAGGCCGAGGGCGACATGAAACATTCTGGCGCGATACCGCATGACAATCTCGGCGAAGGCGGACTCGTCCCCGGCGACGAACCGACGCACCAAGGTGGCATCATGCCGCGCCTCGAGGCGGGCCTGTTCAGACCGGTCCGCGGGTGCGCGGAGTTGGCGGGAGAAACGGGTGGGGGCGGCGGGTTGAAGATCAGCGACCATGGTTGTCGGTCCACCCTAGCGTTTTGTCCGGCCGGAAAGTATGGGGTATTACGATACTCTGTCGGTCAGGCCGAACGGTTCAGTCCTACAACAAAGGCGCAAAGGGCCGCAGGGCCGCCTCGGCAAATTTCTGGCGGAACGGACGGCGGGCAAATGCTTGCGGATCGATCTCACGGCTTTGGTCGAAGTCCGCCTCAAGGAGCTGGGCGAGCCTCGCGTTGTGTTCGGGCGAGTGAAAAAGCAGGTTGAGCTCAAAATTCAGGCGCATCGAGCGGTAGTCGAGGTTGGCCGAGCCGATCATGGCCCAGCCGTCGTCGACCAGGGCGATTTTCGCGTGGTGGATGCCGGCCGCGTATTCGAAGATGCGCACCCCGGCGGCGAGCAGGCTGTCGTAGAAGGATCGGCCCACCGTCACCAGCCAGGGATGGTCGGACTTGGCCGTGATGATCAGGCGGACATCGATCCCCCGGCTGGCGGCCAGCTCCAACGCCGCGAGCACAATGTCATCCGGCACGAAATAGCCGGTGGCGATCCAGACCCGGTCACCGGCCGCATTGAGCAGGCTGATGAGCGTGCGGTTGATCGGCTCGTTCCGCCGGTCCGGACCGCCCAGCACGACGTGCACGGGAAACCGGGGCGGCGTGGTGGCGATGGGAAAGAAGACCGGGTCGGTGATCTTCTCGCCGGTGGCAAACAGCCAGTCGTCGACGAAGACCTCCTGCAGTTCGACCACGACGGCCCCGGTGACCTCGACCTGCACATCGCGCCAAGTGCCGAGCGCCGGGTCCCGGCCCTCCTGCTCATCCCCGATGTTCATGCCGCCCACGAACGCGGTGGTCCCGTCGATGATCTGCAGCTTGCGGTGGTTCCGCAGGTTCATGAAGAATCGCAGCCGGACCGGATCCAGGCTCTGGAACCAGGAAAACCGGCCGCCGGCCGCGGTGAATTCGGCGAGCAGAGCGTCGGGTGGGGCGGGCGAGCCGACGCCGTCCAGGAGAAGGCGGACAATGACACCGCGTTGCGCGGCGGCGACGAGCAGCCGGAGGAAGCGGGCGCCCGTCTCGTCATCCTGCCAGATATAGAACTCGATATGGATGTGATGGGCCGCCTGCCGGATGCGTTGTTCGAGTGCGGGGTAGAATGCCGCCGCGTTGCTGAGGATGCGCAGTGTTTCCGCGGAGCTGGCCGGCAGCTGGTTGATGCGGGAGAGCAGCTGGAGGAACTGGCGGTCGCGGCGGGGCAGGGCTTGCAGGAGCGCGGCCGTGGCCGGGTCGGTCGTTCCATCCGGGGCCATCTGGGGAGAGCTGCGCGCGGAGAAAATGCTGCGTCGCTTCAGCCGCAGCCGCCTCAGCCGGTCGGTACCGAAAAGGAAATAGACCGCCGCACCGAGCAGCGGGATGAAGAGGATGGCCCACAGCCAGGCCAGCGTCGCAGCGGGCCGCTTCTTGAGGAGCAGCAGATGTGGAATGAAGGCCCAGGTCGCCAGGTAGCAGGCGAGCAGCAGCATCATGGGGCAAGGCCGTTCAACGGCGGACGGCTGGGGCGCGCGCGGCGATCAGGCCGCGCACGGTGCCGAGGAGCAACGGGCTCCAGCGCAGCAACCGGGTCATCAAGCCGGTGCGGGGAGTGGGGGTGCGCCTGAGCAGAAGGCTGAGTGGCAGGGCGGCGAGAGGAGCGAAAGGCGCGAACCTGCGCCAAAGCACCAGCATTCGGTCGAGCCAGACCACGGGTTGCAGTAGCCGGGAGGCGACCACGGCGCAGGCGACGCGGTGATGGGCGATCCGCCGCCGCAGGGCGGCCTTGTGGGCGTCCAACCGGATCAGCTCGCCTTGCGTATACATGCACGATCCTCCCCGAGTTCCTGCAGGGTGGCGGCGAAGGGCTTGGGTTGACGGGCGAGAAAGCGACGCAGCGAGACGATCATCGCGACCAGCGCCCCGGCATAGAGCAGGGTGAGTCCACCGAGCACGGCGAGGCGGTAACCTTCCCAGCAGTAGTAAACCAGCGTGAGGCTGGCGAAGGTGATGGCCATCATGCCGGCGAAAACCGCCGCACTGATCCGGACAAAAATCTGGATCAGGCGGAATTTCTCCTCCTGCAGCTCGACCGAAACCAGCTCGATGCGATCCTGCAGCGTGGCGATCAGATTCTCGCCCAGGGTGCGGAACGAGCCGAGCAGGCCCGGCGGCAAAGAAGAGTCTTTTTCCATGGCACGGCGCCTAGCGGCTGCTGCTGCGGCCGACCAGCACGCCCACGAGGAGGCCGACACCGGCCGCGATGGCGATCGACTGGTAGGGATTGGCGCGGATGGTCTCGTCGGTGTACTTGGCGCCGGCGGTGACGTTTTTCTTGGCGGTCGCGTAGAGCGCGCCGAAGCGTTCCTGCGCAGCGGCGTAGCGCGTGCGGAGTGAGTCCATGGCATCGCCGGTGTGCTCGGACACGGAGGATTCCATCATTTTTTCCGCCTCAAGGACGAGGGTGCGGAGATCGTTCAGCAAGTCGGCGGGCGTCTGGGATTCGGTAGCGGTGCGGTTTTTCATTTGAATAGGAGTCGGGTTGGCCGGGAGTGCTGGCAGACGGATTTGTCGCCAGATATCGCGGACACCCGTCGAACCATACCGGTTGGGCGGCTCCGCCGCTATGGGGTGTTCAGGGCACACGCGCCTGTTTCCAGCAGGACAGTGGGGGAGGCGAAGCCGGGCTGCGGGCCGATCCTATTGAGGGTCGCGCAATAGACTGACGGAAGAAGGAATAACTTTCATCCCATGCCCAACACACCCCGCCCTGCCGGGCACCCCTCTTTCTAGAGGGGATTTCCGGACCAGTTGATTGGGTCCCCTCTAGGAAGAGGGGTGTCGCGAAGCGACGGGGTGTGTCAGGCTGGTACGCGAGCCTGAATAGTCGGCCGCCGACGATGACTGCGGGATCTTGGCCAAACCGTCTGCAGGAGCCCGCATGGCAAAAAAAAGGCCGTCGCGAGGACGGCCCGTGCAGAAAGAGTCAGGACCATTTTCAGGTCTTCATGATATTGCGCCCGGCCGGTCGGTTCTTGATGGGGCCCTTGCCGCCCTTGGTCTTCGCTGCGCGATTCTTGGCGGCGGTCATACGGCCGCCTCGTGATTTTTTAGCCATGGTATTGTCTCTCTGGTTTCGGATGGGGAATGTTGCTGTTGCGCCGAACAGCATGGCAGACGGGCAAAGCTGGCGCCATCAGGTCTTACCCTACTCGGTCAAGGCGTGGTCGGCACCGGAAAGGCCTCGACGGAGGTCGTGGGGGATCACCGCTTGATCAGATCAGAATCCCGGAAAAAAGTGAGGCCGCGCAGAGCGCGTCTGGACCGGGCGGATTTCGGGGACCGCCAGCGGGAGTTGGTGCGAATGCCGGGAGTCGAACCCGGATCAATAGCTTCGGAGGCTACTACACTATCCATTGTGCTACATTCGCAGGAGGCAGGGAGGCAGCTTTCGCGGGTGGGCGGGAAGTTCAAGCCGGTTTTGTCGGGTGCCGGGTTTTAGGCGCAACCGGCTGCGGGCAGCCGGGGCGCTGCCGCTCACCGGGCCGAGAAACGGTAGATGGTGGTGCTGCGGTAGGTCTGACCGGGGCGAAGCACGATGCTGGGGAAGCCGGGCTGGTTGATCGAGTCCGGGGCATGCTGCGTCTCGAGGCAGAAGCCTCCGCGGTGCAGATAGGGCCGGCCGGATTTGCCCTTGAGCTTTCCGTCCAGGAAATTTCCGGAATAGAGCTGGATGCCGGGTTCGGTGGTGAGGACCTCGAGCACGCGGCCGGAGACGGGCTCGCGAACCGTGGCGGCGAGGGCGAGCGAACCGGACTGATTATCGAGCACAAAATTGTGGTCGTAGCCGCCGGCAAGGCGCAGTTGTTCATCCGGGGCGCCAATGCGTTCGCCCAGGGTGTGCGGCGAGGTGAAGTCGAAGGGCGTGCCGGCGACGGGGGGCGTCTGGCCCGTGGGAATCATGCCGGCGTTGACCGGCGTGAAGTGGTGGGCGAGCACCGTTAACTCGTGCCCGAGAACGTCGCCCTGGCCTTCACCCGCGAGGTTGAAGTAGGCGTGGTTGGTGAGATTGACGGGCGTCGCCTTGTCCGTGGTGGCCGTGTAGTCCATGCGCAGACCCTGATCCGCGGTCAGCGAGTAGAGGACCTCGACGGCAAGGTTTCCGGGGTAGCCTTCCTCGCCATCCCGGCTGTGATAACGGAGCCGCAGGGCCGGCTGGCCCTCGCGGGTGGTGGGCTCGGCCTGCCAAAGCACCTTGTCGAAACCGGTCACGCCGCCGTGCAAGTGGCAGGGCATCCCGCCGGGCGTGTTGTTGGTGGCGAGGGAATAGGTTTGGCTATCGAGCGTGAAGCGACCGCCGGCGGTGCGGTTGCCGACGCGACCGATCAACGCGCCGAAATACGGCGACTGCGTGGGGTAGGGAGTGACGGTGTCGAAGCCGAGGTTCACATCGGCGAGATGTCCCGAGCGGTCCGGGGCCAGGAGACGCACGATCGTGCCGCCGAAGTCCGTGATCTCGACCTGAAACCCCGTTTCCTGACGCAGCGTGTAGATCTTGGTTTCCCGGCCGTCAGGCAGGTTTCCGAACGATTGGATGATAACCGGGGGAGGAGGAGGGACGTTCATGGGATGGGTAGGTTAGAGGGTGGGTCGGGCAGCAGACCAGTGGCAACGGGGCGTCGGCGAGGGTTCCGAAAAAAAGGCCGGCGCGAGGCCGGCCTGGGTGGGCAAAGCTTGGCCGGCTCAGTGGGCCACGGCGACGACCTTGGTCATCGGCTGGCCGATCTCCTTGAGGAGGTCCTGGAACCACGGTTGGGTGACATCGAAGGCCTTGCCGCCCTTGATGCGCGGGAACTCGATGGCGCGGAGCTCGTCACCTTTTTCCTCATCCTGGCCGATCAGGCCGCTGACGCCGAGCTTGGCGCACTCGATGGCCTTGAGGACGCAGGTGTCGATGAGCTTGAAGTCCGCGGCGTTGGCCGGGGCGGAACGGGCAAAATAGCCGCTCTTCTGCACGAGGACTTTCTCGGCGCCGAGCATGGAGGCGAACCGCTCGGCGAACCATTTGCCGGGGTTGATGGTGTCGAGGCGGACATGGCCGAAGGCATCGCGCTCCACCTTGACGCCGCTGGCTTCCTTCTCGGCGATGATGCTGTCGAGGCCGGCGCCTTCGCTGATGAAGAGGTTGATGTTGCCCTGCTGATCCATGAGCGCGCGGAGGCGCTTGGCCTCGGCCTCGATGTCGAGGGCCATCTCCGGAACGTATATGGCGTGGACGGAGTAGCGCTGCTTGGTGACGCCGAGACCGGGAACCCAGGTCTGGTGGGCGAGGGATTTCTGATACTCGCGGGCCGTGGCGGCGGTGAGCCAGCCGCAGTTGCGGCCCATGACCTCGTGGACGATGAGCATGCGGGCGCTGGCGCCGAGCTCGGTGACGCAATTGGAGAAGAAGCGGGCGCCCTGCTCGGCAGCGGTGACGGCACCGAGACTCTGGCGGATGGGGATGATGTCGTTGTCGATCGTCTTGGGCAGGCCGATGACGTTGAGCTTGTAATTGTGTTTCTCGAGATAGGCGGCGAGGTCGGCGGCCGTGGTGTTGGTGTCGTCGCCGCCGACGGTGTGGAGGACGTCGACGCCGTCCTTCTGCAGCTGTTCAGCCGCGACGGTGAGCGGGTTCTGGCCTTCCTTGACGAGGCCGCGCTTCACCGCGTCCTTGACGTTGGTGAGCTTGACGCGGCTGTTGCCGATGACGCTGCCACCGTAATTCTTCAGCACGGCGGCCTGGGCGCGCACCTCGGGCGTGACGACGTAGCTCTGGCCGAGGAGGAGCCCCTTGTAGCCCGAGCGGTAGCAGATGATGTCCCAGTCGGGGCACTGCTGGGTGTAGTGCAAGATCAGTTGACCGACGGCGGCGCTAAGGCAGGGGGCGTGACCGCCGGCGGTGAGGATGGCGACTTTCTTTTTCTGGCTCATAAGGTGGGAAATTGAGCAGGGAAATTGCCATGGCCGGCCGGTCGGAGGCAACAGGGATTCCTGTCATGGCATGCACTTCGCAAGAAATGACGGGAACCACGCGGCCGGCGGGCGCCCGTGGAACCTCACCCGGCCCGCCCGGATCAGGCCGGCTGGCGGGCGTGGCGGGACTTGCGCCATTCGCGGACGAATTCCACGACGATGGGCACGACGGACAGGATGATGATGGCGAGGATCACCAGCTTGAAGTTCTTCTGCACGAAAGGCTGGTTGCCGAAAAAGAAGCCGGCGTAGGTGAAAAAGTAGATCCACAGGAAACCGCCGATGAGGTTGTAGGCGAGGAACCGGGGGTAGGTCATCGCGCCTACGCCGGCGATGAACGGCACGAAGGTGCGGACGATGGGCACGAAGCGGGCGAGGATGATGGCGCGGCCGCCGTATTTCTCGAAGAACTCGTGGGCGCGGGCGAGGTGCTTCTTGCGAAGCCAGATGGAATCCTCCCGCTTGAAGACCGCCGGACCGATTTTGTTGCCGATCCAGTAGTTGACCGTGTCGCCGAGGAAGGCCGCGACGAAGAGCAGGAACGCCATCGAGTGGACGTTGAGGCCGGTCTCAGGCTTGGCGCAGAAGGCGCCCGCGGCGAAGAGCAGGGAATCCCCGGGCAGGAGCGGCATGACCACCAGGCCGGTTTCGGCGAAGATGATCAGGAAGAGGATGCCATAGGTCCAGGCACCGTAGCTGGCGATGATCTCCGCCAGGTGGCGGTCGATGTGCAGGATGAAGTCGAACAGCTTCTTGGCGAGGTCGAGCATGGCGGAAAACAAAAAGGGCAGGTCGACGTGCGAGCCTGCCCAAAGGGTGAAGCAATTGCCGGATTAGACGTCGGCCTTGGTCTTGCGCAGACCCTGGACGCGATCGCCTTCCTTCCACTGGCCGCGCTTCTTGAGCAGGGCCACGCGCTCGAAGCGCTTGAGGACGTTACGTTTGGTGACGACGCCACCGCCGGGGGGCTTGAGACTGGGATGCTGGGACATAAAGGGATGCTGTTTTAAGGTGATTTTCTCTGCTGGAAGGGAAGGGAAGTAGAGTTCGCCATAGCCCATGACAAGTATTTTTCGCCAACGTTTTCGGCGCTGACCTCAATCCACTGCGGAACGGCATAGGGATGATGGTTGTGAACCCAGGCGTTCAAGGACCCGGCGTTGGCAGGCAAGTACTTGAAGCAGATCCGGTATTCCTCGGCGGATTCGAGGCGTCCCTCCCAGTGATAATGCGAGGAAATCGGGCCATCCACCTCGGCGCAAACCGCGAGCCGGTTCTCGACCGCACCGCGGGCCAGCCGGTCGGCATCCGTCTTCAGGGCGGTCGTGGTCCAGGCCATGAACATGCCTGGACTTTCGCACGCCAAACCCCTTTCGCAAAGCCAAATGTACCGTGCGGGGGCCGGCAGGAAGAAACGTTGGCCCAGACTGGCACAGGGGCTGAGGAATGAGATGAAAGCCCTGCTCCGGTAGTGCTTACAATTAGCCCTTGACGCTCCGGGGGCGGTACCTAGGGGTATCCCTTTCCCATTTCCGCACCATGAGAGACGAATACATCCGCGACGCCCAAAAAGTCATCCAGGACCCGAACATCCTGATCAACGTGGTTTCCCGCCGCGTCAAGCAGCTGCGCCGCGGCAGCCGCCCGCTCGTGGAGTCGCTCGAGAAGCTGAGCCCCGAAGACATCGCCCTGCGCGAGATCGTCGAAGGCAAGATCAGCTACGAGCTGCACACCGCCTGATCCGGCTTTCCGGCCCGATCTCTCCCCCGTGAAGCGAGGCCCCGGCCTCGCTTCTTTTGTTTGCGGAGCCGCCGGCCCGGCCCCATCACTCAATCCGTCCCATGGCTGCCAAGAAGCACGACCCGACCCGTTACACCGAGATGCGCAATGCCAAGGCGCTGCGGGACTATTTCGTGCACGACAAGTTCGAGGCGGGCGTGAAACTCTCAGGCACCGAGGTGAAATCGATCCGCGCCGGCAAGGCGCAGATCACCGACGCCTTCGCCCGCATCGAGAAAGGGGAGCTGTGGCTGTATGGGGCCCACATCGAGGAGTACTCGCACGGCGGCATCTCCCAGCACGCTCCCAAGCGCCCGCGCAAGCTGCTCCTGCGCGGGAGCGAAATCCGCAAGATCATCCAGGAAGTCGAGACCGCGGGCCGGCAGATCGTGGCCTTGCGCATGTATTTCAAGGAAGCGCTCGTGAAAGTTGAGATTGCCACCGCGACCGGCAAAAAGCAGTTCGACAAGCGCGCAGACCTGAAAACCCGCGAACTCAACCTCGAAGCCCGACGCGCCCTCCATACCCGCCGATGAAGCTACCCACCTTTCGCTCCCGCCGACTGCCCAGCTCGGTCACTGTCCGCGTCCCGGGCAGTACCTCCAACTGCGGTGCCGGCTTTGACACGCTGGGCCTGGCGCTCGATCTCTATAACGAGATCACGCTGACCCGGGGCGACTGGCGCGGGGCGCGTCCGGCCAAGGACAGCGACACGCACGGGCTCGACATGGCCGACGAGGCGGCCCGCCTGTTCTTTGTCCGCGCGGATGTGGAGGAGATCGGCTACACCCTCGAAATCAGCGGGGACGTGCCGATGTCGCGCGGTCTCGGTTCCAGCGTCACGCTGCGGGCCGGCGTCGTGGCTGCGCTCAATGAATTGACCGGAGCGAAGCTGACCAAGGACGATCTTTGCTCGCTGGTCACGCAGCTGGAGGGTCACCCCGACAACGCCACGCCGGCGGTGATCGGTGGTTTCTGTGTGGCCCGTTGCGACGCGGGTTCCGGGGAGTTGCTCGGCGTGCTGCGCAAGCCGATCGGGCGCGAGCTCTGCTTTGTGGTGGTGAGTCCCGACCAGGAGCTCGAGACCAAGAAGGCCCGTGGCATTCTGCCCAAGGAGCTGCCTTACTTTGACGCCGTGAAGAGCGTGAACAGCGCCGCGTATGTGGTGGCGGCGTTTCTGAGCGGTGAGTACGACCGGCTGCGCCATGCGGTGAAAGATTTCCTGCACGAGCCGTATCGCCTGCCGTTGATTCCCGGCGCCAAGCCGGCGATCGAGGCGGGGATCGCGGCCGGAGCCTTGACCGGCTGGCTCAGCGGCAGCGGTTCAAGCGTGTTGTGTGTGGCGCGACCCAAAGTCGCGGCAAAAGTGGGGCGGGCCATGGCGGGGAAATTCGCCGAGCACGATCTGTCGGCCACCGTCCATGTCCTCTACGCGGACAACGAGGGCTTACGCGTGCTTAAACGGGCTCGACGTTGAGGTCACGACCTTGACCTTGGGCGGATGCGGGTCGGGCCAGTGTTTCACGACCTCTTCCGCGAGAACGGTCCACTTGAAAGGTTTGCGCACAATCGCCTTGAGCGAAGGCACGGCGGCGAGTTCGCGCGGGGTGAACGACATGTTGTACGCCGTGATCATGACGGCGGGGATCGTCGGATTGATTTCCTGGACGGCCGCCACGAGCTGCAGGCCGTTCATGTCAGGCATCTGATAATCCGTGATGATCATGCCCACATTCAGACCGGGGATCGCCCGCAAGGCGTCGGCCGGTTTGGTGAAGCCGTGGACGGGACAGGCCAGATGATCGCTCAGCAGTTGTTGCAGCAGGTCGATGTAGGAAAACTCATCATCGACCAGCACGACGATCTTTCCGGCATTGGGATTCGGTGGAATAGACATGCGTGTGGGGATTGCCTGGCCCGGGCAACGCGTTCTTTTTAAGGGATTACGGCTTGCCGTAAAGCGGATTAACTCATGATGGCATGAACATGTTGCATGTTGTGCTCTTCCAGCCGCAAATTCCGCAAAATACCGGCAATATCGGCCGGATGTGCGCGGTGACGCGTTCGCGCCTGCACCTGATCCATCCGCTGGGATTTGCGGTGACGGACAAGAACCTGAAGCGCGCCGGTATGGACTATTGGTTCTCCCTCGATGTGCACCACCACGCGGATTGGGCGGCCTTCAAGGCCAGTGCCGCGGCCCCGCAGCGACTTTGGCTCTTCACGACCCATGCCACGAAAGGGTTCTGGGACGTGGGTTATGCCGACGGAGACGGACTGGTTTTCGGGAATGAGGAAGCGGGTGCGCCGGACTGGTTGCACGCCGAACTGCAGGATGACCATCGCGTGAAGATACCTCATGCCAACGGCGAGTTGCGCTCGCTCAATCTTTCCACCGCCGCCGGCATCGCCACCTATGAGGCGTTGCGACAAGTGGGGATGCCCGGGACGGCTTAGGCCTTGAAGCTGGGGTTCGACTCGCCAAGTCTCAAACGAACCTTGAGGCTGACTTCAGGTGAGACGGTTCCGTTGCGCATTGGCTCGAGAAAGGGCTGCTGCCGCCGCCGTGGATGGTCTTTGAGGTTGGGCGACGCTTCGGATTTGTCCTGATGGGGCGCGGTTGGAGAGCGGGCGTGCCCGCGAAAGTCGCGACCAAGGTCGCTCCCACATACCGAGGATTACGCAATAGAAGCGACACACCCCGGCGCTTCGCGCCACCCCTCTTGCCAGAGGGGACCCAATCAACTCGACTTGAAATCCCCTCTGGGAAGAGGGGTGCCCGACAGGGCGGGGTGTGTGGGGGACCAGCGCTAGCAGACCGCTCCCAGTGTCACTCGTTGACGCAAGTTTCGATCGGCGCCGCAGAGATCGGGAGCGGATGCTTCAGACGGCCCCGAGGCGATCTACTTGACCGGCTTCAACGCTGCCGCGACGTTGGCCGGCACGAAATTGGTCACATCTCCACCCAGGTGGGCGATCTGTTTGACGAGGGTGGAGCTGGTGTAGCTGTACGCCTCGTTGGGCATGACAAAGATGGCTTCCACGTCGGGCTCGAGGTGGCGATTCATGAGGGCCATGTTGAACTCGAATTCAAAGTCGGACAGGGCGCGCAGGCCACGGATGATGGCGTTTGCCTTTTGCTCCCGGGCGAAATCCACCAACAGGCCGTCAAAGCTGACAACGGTGACATTGGGCATCTCCCCGATGTTCTCGCGGATGAATTGGACGCGCTGATCCACGGAAAAATGCGGGCTCTTCGTCGAGCGCAGGGCCACGGCCACGGTCACGCTGTCAAACAGCCGTGCGGCGCGGGCCAGCACGTCCAGATGGCCGTTGGTGATCGGGTCGAAGGTACCGGGGTAGATACAATGTTTCATGCCGTCAGTTCAGTCGTTGTGAGGGGCAGAACGGATCGAGGCAATCCAACGGGATCCCCTCGGCCTGCCTGGGAGGCCTCAGGCGCAGAATCAATTCCGGCCCGGCGGGAATGGCGAGGATGATTTGTGTCAAATCCCGGGATTGCCAACTCCCGTGTGGCGCGCTCGACTCGCGGCCATGCGCTTTACCATAGCCAACTGGATGACGGTGTCGCGGGTGCCCGCGATGTTTGCCATCGTCTGGCTCATGAACCGGGAATTTCAATGGGCGGCGACGATCGCCTTCTGGCTGTTCATCGCCGCGGCGTTGACGGACTGGTTCGACGGCATGGTGGCCCGGGCCCGTGGTGAGGTGTCGTCCTTCGGGCGGTTCATGGATGCCATCATCGACAAGGTGATGGTCATCGGCCTGATGATCGCGCTGGTCGTCGGGGGCTATTTCATGGGCCATGAAGTGGCGGCCATGGTGCTGCTGTTGTGCATTCTGGGCCGCGAATTTGCCGTGTCGGGCATGCGCATGGCGGCGGCGGTGAAGGGGATCACCATCGAGGCCGACCGCGGCGGCAAGGTGAAGACCTTCATCCAACTCAACGCGATCGGCTGGCTGATGGGCGCGCGGATGTTTTCCCGCGACTTCGGCGACATCTTTGGCACCGACCGGGTGATCATCAACGGGATCCATTGGACCGGTTTGGGGCTGTTTGTGCTCTCGGCGATCCTGACCGTCACCTCGGGTTATTCCTATTTCCGGAAGCATGGGCAGGTGGTACTGGACTGACATGATGGGCCGGTATGCATGGCCAGCATGGCAGGCCAGGTCGGCAGCCTCGTGACAACGGGTGATCCCACATGAAACTCCGCGAACCCAAATGGCCGCGCATTCTGCCCACCAAGCTCGTCGTGGGTCTGGCGACTCTTGGTCCGCTCGGCATGCGACTGCCGGCGCCCGGCACCTGGGGATCCATGGCGGGTGTGTTGTACACGCTCGTGTTCTTCGGTCGGGTGGGCTGGGTGCCGACCCTGCTGGTCACGCTGGCGCTCAGTTATGTTGCGGTGGGGTTGACCGGGGAGGCGGCGAAACGCATGGGACGAAAAGATCCCGGCGAGGTGAACCTGGACGAGTTCATCGTGATGCCGTTGGTCTATCTTGGGGCCCAGACCGGCTACCTCGCCTCATGGCCGCCGTGGGCGGTGCTCGGGGCGGGATTTGGACTCTTCAGGCTCTTTGATATCACCAAGCCCCTCGGTATTTCCCGGCTGCAACGCTGGCCGGGCGGGTGGGGGATCGTGGCGGATGATTTCGTGGCGGCCCTGGTGGCGTGCGGGTCCCTGCATCTGGCCGGCTGGCTCTGGACCTGGCGTTAACGCAGGCTGTCATCCGGCCCGATGGGCCGGCGAAAACGGATCTTGTCCATGACCTGCCGGAAAGTGATCTCGGCCCGCACCCGGTTGGAGAAACTGAATTCCGTGCCATCCGGTCCCCACGACGCGCGGACGCCGAGGCCGATCAGCCAGCGTGTCTTGGAATGGAAGGTGTATTTGCTCGGGACGTACCAGAGCAGGGTCGGACGAACATAGAAAAAGCTCTCAGCCTGGTCGCCGACCACGGCGGTGGTTGCGTAAGTGGTGGTGAGCGTCCATTTGAACTGACCGAGGTCGTAGATGGCGCCGGCCGTGAAGTTCATGGAATCGTCGAGAGGCTGGTTGCGCACCGGCGAGCCGGCGACGCGGCTGTCGGACACCATGTCCAGACCGGCCCCGGCGAAGGTGGTGATCTTGGGAAACCGGTGCGAATGATGCTGGACCAGAAAGCCGGGGGCGATGTGGTTGAAGCCGTCGGTCAGGTCAACCGGCGGAGCTCCGACCGGTACTTCAATGTTCATGAACACGCTGGTCTCGAACTCGGAGTTGGGCCACTCCGGCAAAACGTATTTCAGACCGAGCCGGAGCTCGCCGACGCCATAGCCGTCCTGGCTGCTGCCGCCCAGCCCGTGCGTGAAATAGACCGAAGCCTCAGGGTTGATTTCAAACCGGTCGTTCACGGCCCAACGCAATCCCCCCTCGACCCGCATGTAATCGCGGCGGACGAAATCGCCGAAATGCGGGTGCAAAATGACCTTGATCGTGCCGGGCGGATCAATGTTGGGCAGGGAAAAATCGAACAGGCCCCGGACCCGGGTGAAGAAGGGTTGGCGGTCCTGACTGTTGAGTGTTTTCCCGTCGGAGTCGGTCTGGGCCCGGGCAACGAGCACCGAGGACAGGAGCAGGAGGATAAGGAGAGGGGATCGGGACATGCGGGTCAGTGAAGGAGTTGGAGGCTGGACAAGGGCAGGCGCACAAGCAGCCCCTGTTGCAGCACGTCCACTGACACCACAATTCCCCGGGGGTTCGCCGGATCGTCGACCAGACCCTCGAGGCCATTGAGCGGCCCGCCGATCACCCGCACGGGTGTGCCTTTTTTGATCAAAGGATGCACCATCGCCTCAAATCCGGAGGCACAGATGGAGCGTACCTGTTCCATCTGGGCCAGGAACAAAGCCTCGTTCTCCACCGGCATCGCGCGCACGAGCAGGTCCTGCTGGTAGATGCGGGTCTTGAGGGCCGGCTCGATCCGGACGAAAACGTAGCCGGGAAACAGCGGTTTGGTGAACGTCTTCTTCTGCCTGCCGTAGAGGCGCACGCTCTGCATCAGCGGCAGATAGTGCTCGAACCGCTCACGGGCGGCGAGGTCATCAAACTTCTTTTCGCAACGCGGCTTGGTGTGGCAGACGAACCACCGGGGTTCGGCAAAATCAGGCAGGTGATGGGCCATGGATCAGAGCTTGGCCAGGCGGCGCAGCGCCTCAAGGTAGCCGGGAAACCCCTGGCCGCTGATGAGGCCGACACAGGCGGCGGCGGTCATGGAATGGCGGCGGAATTTCTCGCGTTTGCTGATATCCGAGATGTGCACCTCCATCGCCGGGAGCGGCGCGACGCTCTTGAGGGCGTCGTGCAGGGCGATGCTCGTGTGGGAATAGGCGCCGAAATTGACGATGTACCCGCTGATGCCGGCGTCAGCGAGCGCGTGGATGCGGTCGATGAGGGCCCCCTCGTGGTTGGATTGGAAAAAGGTCACGCCGACCCCGAGTTGCCGGGCCTCGGCGCGGATCAGTTTCTCCAGGTCCTTGAGCGTGGCCGTGCCGTAGATCGCGGGTTCGCGCCGACCGAGCCGGTTGAGATTGGGGCCGTGCAGAATGGCGTATTTTTTCATGAGGGTGAGACCACGGAACAGACGGAATACACAGAAGGGGTCGGTCGGGAAGTTTTCTTTCCGTCATGCCGCCAGGTGAAGGGACCGGTCAAAGCGGGTTCTCCGTTTCGATGAATTCCCAGGGCAGGCGGAATTTCTTGGCGAGTTCGGCCGCCAACGCTTTCACCCCATGCACTTCCGTGGCGTAGTGACCGCAGCAAATGAGGTTCAGCCGGTGCTCCTGGGCGTAGTTGAACCATTCCTCGCGCAACTCCCCGGTGATGAGGGTGTCGACACCGGCCGCGACCAGATGCGGCACGGCACCGTTGCCGGAGCCGCTGCAGAACGCCACGAGTTTGGGCGTGGGGGAGCCGCACTCGATCGAGACGACGCGGGGATAGAGTTCCTCCAATCGGGCGCAGAGTTGGGCGCGCTTGTATTTGTTGGGGGCGATCCAGCCGATCAGTTCGTTCTCGTGAGGAAGAAACTGACGGCGGGGTTTCAGTCCCAGTTGGCGGGCAATCAGGACGTTGTTGCCGATATCCTCGTGGGCGTCGAGGGGGAGATGGCTCGAATACACGGCGCAATTGCCCCGCACGAGGGCGGCGAAACGACCGTAAACCGGGCCGGTCAGGGGTTGGACGCCTCCCCAGAAAAGGCCGTGGTGCACAATCAGGAAGTCCACGCCGCGTTCCACGGCCCGCTCGAAGGGCGCGAGGCCGGCATCCACGGCGGCTCCGATCCGGGTCACGCGACCGTCGTTGGCGACCTGCAGACCGTTCACGGCCCCCGGATAGTCCTTGAATGACGGCCGGCGGGTGCGCTTGTCGCAGTATTCGACGAGTTGGTGGAGTGAGGCCATGGGGCGAAGGTTGGGGGGAGGCTGGGATGCGTGCAAGCCGGGGGTGGGGTGGGCCGGCAGGTTGGACGATGGGCCGGTCCGCGGCATAATCGGGAGCAGGGGCGGGGTTCCCCCTTGCCACGTGCCGGACGCTTCCCACCGTTTGAGGGATGCCCGTTCGCAAGCAGGACCCCATCGCCCTCGTGGCCCAGGCCACCGAGGCCTTCTCCCATCGTCCGAGTTGGGACGAGTATTTCATGGCCACGGCCAAGCTCATCGCCTCGCGCTCCAACTGCGAGCGCCTCAATGTCGGTTGCGTGATCGTGTCCTCCGGTCAGCGCAAGAACCGCCTGATCGCGGCCGGCTACAACGGCTGGTTGCCCGGCACTCCCCACGCTTCCCGCATGCGCGACGGTCATGAGCAGGCGACCGTCCATGCCGAGCAGAACGCCATTGCCGATGCCGCCCGTCGGGGTTCGAGTGTCGACGGCTGCACGGCCTATGTTACCCACTATCCTTGCATCAACTGCGCGAAGATCCTCGCGGCGGCCGGGATCGCGGAAATCAAATTTCACGAAGATTACCACAATGACCCGCTGGTCCGTCCCATTCTGAAGGACGCCGGGGTCAAGCTCATCAAGCTCTGACGTAATCCGCCTCTGCAATGAAGGAACGACGCACCGCGCGCAAACCCACCTCCATGGCCGGACAGCTGTTGCTGGCCCATCCGGTGTTGCGGGATCCCAGCTTCCGGAAAACGGTCGTGCTGCTCTCCTCGCACAACGAGGAAGGGGCCATGGGCGTGGTCCTCAACCGGCCGCTCGGAAAGCAGATGGGCGAACTCAACTCCGAGTTCGCGTTCGGCCCGCTCGCCGGGGTGCCGCTTTATTACGGCGGTCCCGTCGAGCCGGAGCAGCTGATCATCGTCACGTGGCACTGGATTCCGGCGGAGCAGGCCTTTCAGCTGCATTTTGGCGTCGAGGTGGAGCAGGCTACGGCGATGATGGGCCAGCCTGGCGTCACCATGCGGGCCTTTTTGGGCTATGCCGGTTGGACCAAGGGCCAGTTGGAACAGGAAATGAAACACGACGCCTGGGTGCTCACCCCGGTGGAAGGGGACTGGCTCATCAAGTTGGATGGCGTCCCACTTTGGCGCAGCCTGGTCACGCACGCGGATCCCGAGCTCAAGGTTTTGGCTGATGCCCCGGACGACCCGACCGTAAACTAAGCCCATGAAGAGCTTAGGAGGTTGTCAGGCGGGCCACCGCGCCGGTTCAAACCGGGCTTTCTCGGGTGTTTGCCGGCGTCCGGGCACCGTGAAGCACGCTTACCTGCACAGGAAAAATCTTTTCCTTTGACACTACCCGGGCTGACCATCTTCTTCCTTAGTTTTTATGAAAGTTGTTTCCTCCATCAAATCCGCCAAGCTACGTCACCCGGCCTGCCAGGTTGTCCGTCGCAAGGGCAAGATCTACGTCATCAACAAAGTCGAGCCGCGCTACAAGGCGCGCCAAGGCTGATTAACCACACTTTTTTACCGTGAAGACCGAAGGCCATCCCGCTCTCAACAACGTCTGCTTCCTCGACATCGGAACAGGCAAGAAATTCCTGACCAAGTCCACGATGAAGTCGGCCCGGACCGAGAAGATCGACGGTCAGGACTACTACGTCGTCGTGCGCGACGTGACGATGGATTCGCATCCCGCCTACACCGGTGAGAAGCGTCTCGTCGACACGGCCGGCCGCGTCGAGAAGTTCACCAACAAGTTCAAGCGCGCCACCAAGGTTCTCTAAGGCGTACGCCGCCCACCTTGCCCAAGCCCTCCCATCGCGGCGGGCTTTTTTTGTTTTTGGGGCCGAAGCTGCACCGGAGTTTGCCTGGGCGGATCCGAGTGCAATGCCTGTCGAGCACGATGCTTTGCTGCTGAGCGGCACGCAGGCCTGGCGGCCGCCACCGCGCACCTGCCGCCATTCGCGATATTAGCGGCTAAAAATCCTTTCCTCCCGTTGCATCCGTGTGTTCCGTGTGGCTGTGGCAAAACCAGACAAGCTTCTCTGCATCGACTGTGATTCGACCCTCAGCGCCATTGAAGGTGTTGACGAACTTGCCCGGCTTCGCGGACCGGCCGTGCTGGCCGAGGTGGCGGCGATGACGAATGACGCGATGGATGGCCGGATTCCCCTCGAGCAGGTGTTTGCGCGTCGGCTGGAGATCATCCGGCCGGGACGCGCGGAAACGGAGGCCGTGGGACAGCTTTATATCAAGGAAGTCGAGCCGACGGCCCAGGCGACCGTGGCCGCCCTCAAGGCCGCCGGTTGGATCCCGGTGATTGTCAGCGCCGGTTACACGCAGGCGATCGAACCGCTGGCTCGATGGCTGGGCATCGACCGCATCGAGGCGGTCCGGCTGGATTTTGATGCCGCGGGCCGGTATGCGGGCTTCGACACGGCGCACCCGGCGACGCGCCAGGGCGGCAAGCCGGAAGTTGTGCGGGCCTTGAAGAAGGAATTTCAACCCGTCCGCTCAGCGGCCGTCGGTGACGGTGTGAGTGATCTTGAAACCAAGGCGGAAGTGAATCTGTTCGTGGGATTCGGGCGCTATGTGACTCGCGCCAAGGTTCAAGCCGGCGCCCACGCCTTCATCAACTCGTTGGCCGAGCTACCAACCCTTTTAAAATGAAAAGACTGATCCCCTACCTTCTCCTCCTTTCCATGCTCGCTCCTCTGGGATGGGCGGCCGGCGCGGCCCATGGTGCACCGGTTTCCGACTTCCCGCGCGATGTGGGCAGCTATGGCGAAGCCGCGGACACGGGCCTGCTGGAAATGCTGCAGGCGCGCATCCACGCCGAACCGTTCAATCTGGTGGCGACGGTCATCTTCATCCTCGCGGTCCTGCACACCTTCGCCACGGCCAAGATCCGGCACTGGGCGCACGTGGTGGAGGAAAAGCACTGCGCCGAACTGAAAGCCCGTTGTGCATTGAGGAAGGACAGTGACAACGACGGCGTGCCCGACGAAGTGAGCTTCAAGGGCCAGATGTTGCATTTCTTTGGTGAAGTGGAGGCTGTCTTCGGCATCTGGGCGGTCGCGCTGGGCGCGGCCATCGTGTGGTTCAAGGGTATGGACACGGCGGTATCCTATGTCGCCGAGACGGTCAATTACACCGAGCCGATGTTCGTCGTAGTAATCATGGCCCTGGCTTCGACCCGACCGGTCATGCGCCTGGCCGAGCAGAGTCTGCAACTCGTCGCCTCGCTCGGCGGCGGTCGGCCCTGGGCTTGGTGGCTGTCCATCATGACCGTGGCACCGCTCCTGGGCTCCTTCATCACCGAGCCGGCCGCCATGACGATCGCGGCGCTGCTGCTCTGCAAGCAGTTCTATGATCTCAAGCCCTCGCCGCGCCTGATGTATGCGACGCTCGGCCTGCTGTTCGTCAACATTTCCATCGGCGGCACGCTCACGCATTTCGCCGCCCCGCCGGTGCTCATGGTCGCGGCAGCGTGGGGCTGGGACATGAAGTACATGTTCATGCACTTCGGCTGGCATGCGGTCAGCGGCATCGTGATTTCGAACACGATCTATTTCCTGATTTTCCGAAAGCAGTTGCTCGCCTTGCAGCCGGCCGAGGCCGTGTCCCGTCAGAATGAAGAACCTGTGCCGGTCTGGGTGACCGTCGTGCACATCCTTTTCCTCGGCTTCACGGTCTGGGCCGCGCATCACCCGGTGCTGTTTATCGGCGGCTTCCTCTTCTTCCTGGCTTTCGCCCAGGCGACGGCCCACCACCAGAGCAAACTGGAACTGCGCGGGCCCATGCTGGTCGGCTTCTTCCTCGGTGGTCTGGTGATTCATGGTGGCCTGCAGGCCTGGTGGATCCAGCCCGTGCTGGGCCGGTTGGGCGAGGTGCCCCTGTTTTTCGGCGCGACCATCCTGACGGCCTTTAACGACAACGCGCTCATCACCTACCTGGCGACCTTGGTCCCGGGTTTCAGCGAGGAACTCAAGTATGCGGTGGTCGCTGGCGCGGTGACCGGCGGTGGTTTGACCGTTATCGCCAATGCGCCGAATCCCGCGGGTCAGTCGATTCTCCAGCGCTATTTTCCGGAGGGTATTTCTCCGTTGGGATTGCTGATGGGGGCGCTGCTCCCGACGCTGGTGGTGGTCTTCTCGTTCATGGTCTTGTGATCCGGCGCGAGCGGTGCAACGCACGACGGCCTGCGTGGCACTGGCCTGCCGGCAAGGGGAATCTTGCGGGTATTATGCATACTGCTGGCACGATAATCGCCAGCTGATGCCCGCGTTTCGGGCGGCCGTTTTCATTCTAGGGCGGACTCCGTAGCTGATCGGGAGCAAAATGGTTGTCGGTGGTTTTTACATCTCGTCCGGCGGTCGCAAGCGACAGTTGATCGCGCGATTCTTGGCTCCCGGCATGCGATGTGCATTCTCCCGGAGCCATGTACCCTGCCTTGTTCGTGGGCTCGATTGCCCCGGTGGAAATCCCACCGGCCCTGATCATTCCCTTTGGCCTGTTGCTGCTGCTCATTGCAACGATGCCGCTCAGCCCGGACCGGGTGAAACACCTGTGGGAGCACTACTACCCGCACGTCGCACTGGGCCTTGGCCTGGTAGTGGCGGCTTTCTATCTGCTGAAGGTGCCGGCGGGCGGGACCACCATCGTGCACACGGTGCATGAGTACTTCTCATTCATCTGTCTGATCGGTTCGCTCTTCGTCGTCGCCGGGGGCATTCACCTTAAGTTCAAGGGAGAATCCACGCCGCTCGATAACATCGTGTTTTTGGTCATCGGTGCGGTCATCACGAACGTGATCGGCACGACCGGTGCGTCCATGCTCCTCATCCGTCCCTGGATCCGGATGAACAAATACCGGATCACCGCCTTTCACATCGTCTTCTTCATTTTCGTCATCTCGAACTGTGGCGGGGCGCTGACGCCCATCGGTGATCCGCCCCTGTTCCTGGGCTACTTGCGCGGGGTGCCGTTTTTCTGGCTCGTCGAGCATGCGGTCCTGCCGTGGATGCTGGTCCTGGCGTTGGTGCTGGGGGTGTTTTACCTGCTGGATCGGGCAAATTTCGCCAAGGTGCCGAAGCCGGTGCGCCAACAAGCGGCCGCGCCGGACACCTGGCGCTTTGACGGTGGCGTCAACGTGATCTTTCTCGCGGTGATCGTGGGGGCCGTCTTTCTGCCGAGCCTGCCGATGCTGCGGGAAAGCGTGATGATCGCCGCGGCCGTGGCTTCCTACCGGTTCACACCCCGTCAGGTGCACGAGGAGAACCATTTCAACTTCGGACCGATCAAGGAGGTGGCGTGGCTATTCATCGGCATCTTCCTCACGATGATGCCGGCGCTCGACTATCTCGGTGAACATGGTCGGGAGTTCGGGTTCACGCATCCCCTGCAATACTACTTCTCGACCGGTTCGCTCTCCGCGGTGCTCGACAACGCGCCGACCTACCTGAATTTTCTGAAGCTCGCGGAGGCGAGCCTCGTGGCCCCGGGCACGAGTGAGACGGCCGGGGTCGCGGCGCTGCTGCTGCAGGCACCGCACTTCGTGGTGGCGGTGAGCCTGGGCGCGGTGTTTTTCGGCGCCATGACCTACATCGGCAACGGACCCAACTTCATGGTGAAGAGCATCGCCGAGAGTGCCGGGGTGAAGGTTCCGACCTTCTTCGGTTATGTCCTCAAATACAGCCTGCCGATATTGCTGCCGATCTTGGCCCTGGTGGGCTGGCTGTTCCTGCGGTGACGACCGGCGGGGTGATGGCCCCGCCCGCGGCGCGGGTCCCCGTGCGATGAGGATCGGACGGGGACCGGATGGCGCGGCTCAGGGGAACAGGCCCCGCTGAGCCTTCGCCTCGGCGACGCGGCCGATGCCGAGCACCAGGGCGGCGGTGCGGCGGCTGCAGTTGTATTTCTTCTTGGTCTCCTCGACCGAGGCCTTCGCCTTCGCGAGCATGCGGTAGAGTTTGTCGAAGACCTCGGGCTTGGTCCAATAGTAGTTCTGCTGGTTCTGCAGCCACTCGAAATACGAGACGATGACGCCGCCGGAATTGCAGAGCACGTCCGGGATGATCTCGATGTCGTCGCGCTCGGCCAAAATGGCGTCGGCCTTGTTCGTCGTGGGGCCGTTGGCGCCCTCGGCGAGCACGCGGCACCGGAGCTGGGCGGCGTTTTCCTCGGTGATGACCCGTTCGAGGGCGGCCGGGATGAGCACGGTGCAGGGAAGGGCCAGCAGCTGGTCGTTGGTGATGGGTTCGCCGCCGGTGAATCCCTTGAGGGTCCGGTTGGCGTCAACATGGTCCTGCGCGGCCTTCAGGTCGATGCCCTTGGCGTTGTAGTAGCCGCCGGTGAAGTCGGAGATGGCGATGACCTCGGCGCCCCATTGATAGAGGGAGCGGGCCGCCTCGCTGCCCACGTTGCCAAAGCCCTGGACCACGACGGTCGTCTTGGCCGGCGTGATGTTGAGATCCTGCAGGTAGGATTTCACAAACCACGCGACGCCTTCGCCGGTGGCCTCGCGGCGGCCGAGCGAGCCGCCGAGGGAGATGGGTTTGCCGGTGATGACGCCGGGATCGAAGTGGCCCTTGTGATTGGAGTAGGTGTCCATCATCCAGGACATGACCTGCTCGTTGGTGCCCACGTCGGGGGCGGGGATGTCCACATTGGGTCCGATGAACGGCAGGATCTCCTGCATGTAGCGGCGGGAGAGACGTTCGAGTTCGTTGGTCGAGAGCCGGTGGGGGTCGACGATCACGCCGCCTTTGCCGCCACCGTAGGGCAGGCCGGCGAGGGAGCATTTCCAGGTCATCCACATGGCCAGGGCGGCGACTTCGCCCAGGGTGACGTCATGATGGAAGCGAATACCGCCCTTGGCGGGACCGGTGGAGAGGCTGTGCTGGACCCGATAGCCCTCGAAAATCTCGATCTGGCCGTTGTCCATGCGCACGGGCATGGAAACGACAAAGCAGCGGCGAGGGCGTTTGGTGCGTTCGCGGACGCCCGGATCGAGTCCGAGGATGTCGGCGGCGAAGTCGAATTGTCGGCAAGCCTGCAAGAACACAGGTGATTGATAGATGGTGTTGTTGAGATCCATGTTGGGGTAGGGCCCGAGGGGCCGGATTGTTATGCCGTCAGGTTGGCAGGGTTGTGGCGTTTAGCAATTTGCTTCCGGCGCGAGTCCACGTTCAATCCGGGTGCCTTCCCCGGCCCCATGTCCCTCTTTAAACTCCATTCCGACTACCAGCCCACCGGCGACCAGCCCCAGGCGATCGCCGCGCTGGTGGCATCGCTGCGGGCCGGCAACCGGCACCAGACGCTGCTGGGGGTCACGGGCTCGGGCAAGACGTTCACGATGGCCAACGTCATCGCGCAGTTGGACCGGCCGGCGTTGATCATCTCGCACAACAAGACCCTCGCGGCGCAGCTCTACTCGGAGTTCAAGGCCTTTTTCCCGGAGAATGCGGTCGAGTACTTCGTCAGCTATTACGACTACTACCAGCCCGAGGCCTACGTGCCGTCGAGCGACACCTTCATTGAGAAGGATTCCTCCATCAACGAGGAGATCGAGCGCCTGCGGATCGCCACCACGAGTTCGCTGGTGAGCCGGCGCGACGTGATCGTGGTGGCGAGTGTCTCGTGCATCTACGGTCTGGGTTCGCCCGAGGAGTTCTTCGCCATGCGCATCGGGCTGCAGACGGGCGCCACGCTCAATCGCAACAAGTTCCTCGAGCGTCTGGTCGACAATCTCTATGAACGGAACGACTATGAACTGAAACGCGGCGCGTTCCGCGTGCGCGGTGACACGGTGGACGTGATGCCGGCGTACCTGGAGCACGGGCTGCGCGTTGAGTTCTTCGGCGACGAGATCGAGACGCTGACGGAGTTTGAACCGGTGAGCGGCGCCGTCCTGCGCAAGATCGACCAGTTTGATCTCTATCCGGCCAACCAGTATGTGACCTCCCGCGGCAAGCTCGATGTCGCGCTCGGCCGCATCAAGGCCGAACTCGAGGAGCGGGTCGCGTTCTTCGAGAAAAACCAGCAATACCTCGAGGCTCAGCGCGTTCGCATGCGCACGACCTACGACCTGGAGATGCTGCAGGAGATGGGGTTTTGCAGCGGCATTGAGAACTACTCCCTGCATCTGACGGGCCGCCAGCGCGGCGACCGGCCGTTCTGCCTGGTGGATTTCTTTCCCAAGGACTTCCTGACGCTCGTGGACGAAAGCCATGTCTCGATCCCCCAGATCGGCGGCATGTACAACGGTGACCTCGCGCGCAAGCAGACGCTGGTCAACTTCGGCTTCCGCCTGCCCTCGGCCCTCGACAACCGGCCGCAGAGTTTTGCCGAGTTCCAGCAGATCACGGGGCAGACGGTCTACGTCTCGGCCACCCCGGCCCCGTTTGAACTCCAGTTGTCCTCAGTGATCGCCGAGCAGGTCATCCGGCCGACCGGCTTGCTCGATCCCGAGATCACCCTGCGGCCCACCAAGGGGCAGGTGGAGGATCTGATCGGAGAAGTGCGCAAGGCGGTGGAGCAGGGGGAACGGGTGCTGGTGACCACCCTGACCAAACGACTTTCCGAGGACCTCACGTCCTACATGCGCGATGCGAAAGTCCGGGTTGAGTATCTGCATTCGGACATCGACGCGTTGGAACGGGTCGAGATTTTGCGCAACCTGCGGCAGGGCAATTTCGACGTGCTGATCGGCATCAATCTTCTCCGGGAAGGCCTCGACCTGCCCGAAGTGGCGCTCGTGGCCGTGCTCGACGCTGACAAGGAAGGTTTCCTGCGCAGCGCTACCAGCCTCATGCAGACGGCCGGGCGGGCGGCGCGACATGAAAAGGGGCGGGTCATTTTCTATGCGGACCGGGTTACGGAATCGATCCGGCGCACCACGGAAGAGGTTACCCGTCGGCGGGAAAAGCAGCTGGCCTACAACCAGGCGAACGGCATCACGCCGCGGAGCGTGACGCGCGGGGTGCAATCGAGCCTCCACACCTATGATGGCACGGGTCGCGAGGAAGAGGCGGCCGTCGCCGAATCAGCCGACGATGTGGCCACCGTGATCGCCGAGCTGGAGGACGAGATGCAGATCGCCGCCAACAAGCTTGAGTTCGAGCGCGCCGCCCTGTTGCGCGACCAGATCAACGCCCTGAAGACCGGCGACTACAAGAAGCTGGGTGCGAAACCCGCGGCGTATGGGCGCAAAGGGAAGTCGAAAGCCAAAAAGAAGTGAGGAGCGGGCAGGGAGCGGCTTGAGCCGTCACCAACCGTCCGGCTCCAATCACTCCGGCTTGGTGGGACCGCCGTGGTTTTGGCGGCACTCGTTCATGACGCGCAACCAGATCTCGCGGAGATCGAAGAGTCGCGGGGTCGCGTATTCCTTGAAGCGCAAGGCGAGCGGGGTGGCCGAGGCGTCCGGCTCGTTGAGGCGGGCAAGGGTGAGATTCAGTTCGCGGAGGGCCCGCTTGAAGAGCACGACTGCCAGGGTGTAGTCACCCATCTCGAGGGCCTGCACGGCCTGCAAGGCCTGTTCGTTGCCGCGGTAGAAGAGGGCCTGCAGCGAAAAGCCAAGGGCCGGCGCGACATGCTCGGGCTGCACGGCAATCCGTTCCCAGTGCGACAGCAGGCTCAGGTAGAGGGCCCGGGTGGAAATGTAGACCGGATTGCGGTGGAGGGTGTAGGGATCCCAGTCGCCTTCAAAAATCTCATCCTCTTCCTCAAGGGTCTCTTCGGCGTCATAGGCCTCGGGCGGAACCGCCAGCTCCCAGCCCATGCGGCGGGCGGCTTCGTCGATCCGGTCCATCGAGGCGGGCAACTGGTCGTAATGCTTGATGTAATCGCGTACGGCGGTCTCCTGACTGTTGAGGTATTTCTGCCAATCGGCCTCGCTCCAGGAAAGCTCCCCGCAGTCGTCCCAGTCGTTATCGAACAGCCCGTCGGATTCAGGATTCGTCATGTAAGGAATGCGCCTTGCGGCGTTGAGTGCACAATGTGTGCCGAAAGTGGTCTGGCAAATAAAATTCGGGTCATGCCGTGAGGTTGGGATTGTCTCGGGGCGGGCAGAGGTTTTTCTGGCCCAATGACCGGTGCACATCATGCCACCGTATTTTTCAGCGGCCGGGTGCAGGGCGTGGGCTTTCGCTACCAGACGTTGCAGGTGGCGAAGGAGTTCGACGTCTCGGGGCAGGTGAAAAATCTGCCGGACGGACGCGTGCAGCTGGAGGTCGAGGGTCGGTCGCAGGAGGTCAACGATTTCATCACCGCGGTGCGGGAACGCATGGAGGGCTATATTCGCAAGGTGGAAGAGTCCGCCGCCACGCGCCCGCCGCAATTCAAAGGATTTTCCATCGTGTAGCCGGGCATGCTCATTGGCGACCATTGGGCCGTCGAACTGGAAGGCTTTGTTAAGAGCTATCCGGCAGGGTGGTTGCGTCGTCCGGTGCCGGTGGTCGGTCCGGTTTCGCTGAAAATCGCCCGTGGCCAGGTCCTCGGTTTGCTCGGGCCCAACGGCTCCGGCAAGAGCACCGTGCTCAAGGCGCTGGCCGGATTGATCCGGCCGAGCGCGGGATGCTGTCGCATTTTCAATCATCCGGCGGGAAGCGACGCCGGACGCAAAGCGGTGGGGTATCTGCCGGAGTCCGTGCGGTTGCCGCCTTATCAAACGGGGCGGGAATTTCTGCACTACTGTGCCGGTCTCAGCTCATTGGCCGGGAGACAGGCGGCAGGGCGGGTTCAGGCGGTGATCGAATGGGCCGGGTTGGGGCGCGCGATTGACCGGAGGATCGTCACTTACTCGAAAGGTATGCGCCAGCGGATGGGTCTGGCCCAGGCGCTCCTGCACGAGCCGCAGGTCGTGCTGCTCGACGAGCCGGCGAGTGGATTGGATCCGCAGGGCCGGCTGGAATTGTCGCGTCTGATCCGCGAACTGGCGGCGCAGGGGCGGACCGTGATCTTCAGTTCGCATCTGCTGGTCCAGTCGGAGCAGCTCTGTGATCGCGTCGCCATCATCGGGGCCGGCCGCTTGTTGTGGGAAGGAGCGCCCACGCTTCAAGCCGATGGCCGGCTGGAGGCGGAGCCCGCGCTTTCGCGCTTGGAGAAGATATATCTGGAGAAATTGCATGACCAAAAATGAACGAGATCAGATTGGCCTCGGGGCGCCGTTGCGCCGGGTAGGGTGGGTGGCCCGTCAGGCCCTGGCGGAGGCGTTGCGCATGCGGCTGACGGTGCTGTTTGCGCTCGGCGGCGCGATGCTCGTGCTGATGGCACTCCGGCTGCGCGAGTTCAACTTCGGTCATGCCGAGCTGAAATTCATCAGCGATTTCGGTTTGGGCTCGATCGGCCTGATGGGCACGCTGCTCGCGGCCTTGGGGACGGCGCATCTGTTTTTCAGCGACATCCACGGCGGCGTGATCGGGTGCCTCTTCACGCGGACGCTGCGGCGGTGGGAGTATGTGACGGGGAAACTGGTCGGAGTCATGGCGCTGCTCGCCCTTTATGTATTCGTGCTGGTGGCGGTGCTCGCGCTCGTGATCGCCTGGCGCGAAAGGGAAGTGGCGGGGAGCTTCTTCCCGCTCGCGCGGCTGCTGCAGGCGGGGGCGTTGGTGTGGCTGAAACTCTCACTCGTGGCGGTCATGACGCTCACCGTGTGCACGTACGCCGGGTCGATGCTGTTTGCGGCGCTGGCGGGCTTGATGTTGGCGCTGGTGGCGCAGCTGCGACCCTTGGCCCAGGCGGCGCACGGGCTGGTCTGGTTGCGGGTGTGGCCGAACCTTGGCGTGTTTGACGTCGAGCCGTTGTTGAACGGGCTGTCCGTTTCCTTGCCCTCTCTGCTCCTCTACTGGCTGGGGTACATGGTTCTTTTCACCGGAGTCGCCGCCTATGTCTGCCATCAACGCGATTACTGATCGGGTGGCCCGATGGCTGCCGCCGGTCCTTCTCATCGTGGCGACGACAGGACTGCGTTCCTTGGAAACGGGATGGTTGGCCCCTGCATCGCGGGAGCGCCCGCGCCTGGCGGCCTTGGCGGGGAGCGGCGGATCGCTGGCCGTCCTCGGCGGCATGCGGTCGGCAGTGGCGAGCGGGTTCTGGCTGCGGGCCAACTTGGCCTGGGAAAGTCGCGATGCGGCGGAAACCACGGCCTTGCTGTATTTGACCGTGGCCGCGGATGAACGGCCGCTTTCTTTCTGGCTGAATGGTGCGCGCATGTTGGCGTACGATCTTCCCGAGTGGCGCATTGAGCCAGGCAGCCCGGCCGCCTGGCAGAAGCGGATTCGCACGGAACACGCTGCGGTGGCGCTGGCGTTTCTGCATCGTGGCGAGGAGTGGCGGGGCCCGGCGCCGGAGTTCACGATGGAGATGGCTACCATCCGCCTGCGGGTATTGGGAGATCAGGAGGGGGCGGCACGGCTCTATCGTCAGGCGGCGGAGCAGCCGGGCGCGCCGTATTATGCCGCCCGCATCCATGGCGAACTGCTGCGCGGCCTCGGCCGTCCGGCGGAGGCACTCGCCTGGTTGCGCCAGATCCTGCCCGGGCTGCCGGAAGATGATCCGGCGGCGCGGCGGGATGTCGTCGAGCAACGCATCAAGGAACTTGAGTCGGTCGTCGGTGAAGGGTAACGCTGCGTGCATGTCCCTGCGTCCCTGGCTCGAAGCCTCCCGTCCCAAGACCCTGCCGGCGGCCATCATTCCGGTGATGGTGGGCACGGCGCTGGCCCTGGCGCATCGGTCGGCCGACTTCGGGCGTGCCGCGATCTGTCTGGCTTTTGCCCTGCTGGTGCAGATCGGCACCAATTTCGCCAATGACTACTTTGATTTTGTGCAAGGGGCCGACACCGCGGAGCGTGTCGGGCCACGCCGCGCCGTGGCGGCGGGATTGATCTCGCCGCGGGCCATGCTGGTGGCGACGTGGCTGGTGCTGGCCGTCGCGTTTGCCGTCGGGCTTTTGTTGGTACGCGAGCGCGGGCTGGTTTTGCTGCCCATCGGAGTGGTCAGCATCATCTGTGCGATCGCGTACACGGGAGGTCCGTTTCCATTGGGATACAACGGGCTGGGTGATGTGTTTGTGTTTGTTTTCTTCGGACTCGTGGCGGTGGCGGTCACGTTCTATGTGCAGGTGGGCGCGGTCACCCCGGACGTGTTGTCGTGCGCGGCCGCGATCGGGTTGCTGGCGGCGAATATTCTCGTGGCGAACAATTATCGCGATGCCGAGACCGATGCCCGGGCGGGGAAGAAGACGCTGGTGGTCCGCTTTGGCCGCAAGTTTGCCGTGTGGCAGTACGCCCTGTCGCATCTGGTCGCGCTCCTATGTCCGCCCGCGCTTTTGGTGACCGGAGGTTATCGCTGGCCGGTGTTGCTGCCCTTGATCCTGCTCCCGATGGCGGTAGCGCTGACGCGCGGCTTGGCGAGGTCGTCAGCCCCGGCGGAGCAAATCGCCCTGTTGGGGCGCACCGCCGCCTACCTGGCGCTGTTCGGTGTGCTGCTGAGTATCGGAGTGGTCATCGGCCGCTGAGGGGTGCGGCTCCTACGTCGATGGGCGCAAAAAAGGCGGGATCAGTGATCCCGCCTGGAAAAGAAGACGACGGACGTGCGGTGGAGGTGCTCAGACCTTGCCGGCCAGCTTCGTCTTGAGCGTGGCCTTGTCCATCATTCCGACATACTGGTCGACCAGCTGGCCGCCCTTGAAGAGAAGCATCGTCGGGATGGCCCGGACACCGTACTGGGCGGCGAGGTCGCCGTTGTCGTCGACGTTGACCTTCGCGATCTTCAACTTGCCGTCCAACTCAGTGGCGAGCTCATCGAGGATCGGCGCGATGGCCTTGCAGGGTCCGCACCACGGAGCCCAGAAATCCACGAGAGTGGGCGTCGCGCCGGCAACGGCGGCGGCGAAGTTGGCAGTGTCGAGTTGAGCGATTTTGTCGGACATGGTGGTGATTAAAGTGAGTGGAGAGGGAAAGGCAAGTCGCCGTCAACGCGGCGTGGATTTATGGATGATTTCGGCGAGTTCCTGGGGCTCGACGGCATGGAGGCTCTTGCCGCGGGTCTTCAGGGTTTCGAAGGTCTTGATCACGGTCTCGGTCATGCGGCCGTGGGTCTCCTCGGATCCGCCGACGATGGTGAATTCCTCCGCCCGGGTCAGGCGCTTGTGGCCATCCTGATGATCGAGCCCAACCCCGAGGAGGTGGGCGGACTTCGGCTTACGGCGTCGCGGGACTTTCTTCATCTTGCGTGGCCACGGTGTGCGGCCCGGTCGTGGTTTCAAGCGGCTTTTGCTCAACCGCCGTGCAGAGAATGTCGGTGAAGGCCTCGTTTTGGGCGATGGTCAGCCGGTTGAGCCGGGTGAGTTCGAGCACGGCGAGAAAGGTGGCGACGAGGCGGCGCAGCGTGGTCTTTTCGGGCAGGAGCTGGGTGAAGACGAAGCTTTTCTCGGTCTTGATCCATTCCAACACGTATTCCATCTGGTCGGCGACGGTGACCTGCTCGGCGTGGATTTCGCCGACGACGAGCTTTTCCGCGAGCCGCCGCAGAACGAGGTTGAAGGCGTTCCAGACCTCGATGCGGTCCACGTGCTGCAAGGGCCGGTCCGTGGCGGGGGCAAAGGCAGACGCGATGCGGGGCAGCGTGTTCTGGGCATCCAGCGCCATCTGGCCCAGATTGCCGGCGGCCTCCTTGAATTTCTTGTATTGGAGCAGCTGGTGGACGAGTTCCCAGCGGGGATCCAGATCATCCTCCTCGGCGTTGGGATCCACGGCCTGCTGATGCTTGGGCAGCAGCATCCGGCTCTTGATCTCCATCAAAGTGGCCGCCATGACGAAAAATTCGCCGGCCACCTCGATCTGGAGTTCCTTCATCGCATAGATGGCTTCCAGGTACTGCTTGGTCACCGAGGTGATCGGGATGTCGTAGATGTCCAGTTCGCTCTTCCGGATAAGAAAGAGCAGCAGATCCAGGGGACCTTCAAAGACGGGGAGTTTGATGCGATAATCGGCTTCGGCAACCACGGGCCGAGTCGAGGGGCCGGCCGCACGCGGCGCAATCGGAAAAGTGTCCCGACCGGCCGGATAGTTCCCGCACTTTCCACTTGAACCCGGGGCGCGGGATGGGAACCTATCCGGTGATGTCCTCCGCCGCCTATCTGCCCTTCCTTATCCAGATCGCGCTGGCCGCCGTGATCACGATCGTGGTCATCGCCGCCAGTCATCTGCTCGGCCAGCGCGCCCGCGGCAGCAAGATCAAGGACGCGGCCTACGAGTGCGGCATCCATTCCGACGGCAGCACGCACACCCGTTTCTCGGTGAAGTTCTACGTCACGGCGATGCTGTTCATCCTCTTCGACATCGAGGTCGTCTTTCTCATCCCGTGGACGTTCGTCTACCGTGATTTTCTCGCCAATCACATTTCCATCCTTGCGCCGATGATGTTCTTCCTTGGCGTGCTCGTGCTGGGGCTCTTCTACGAAGTGAAGAAGGGTGCTCTTGAGTGGGAAAAATGACGCGGCTGGCCGCGTCCGTCTGATCCATGCGGCTCGATAAATACATTTCCCGGAGCCGGATTGTCGACCTCGGCAGCGCCGATCTCGAAGGCGCGCTGGTGGAGTTGCTCAATCCCACGGTCGAATCCTTTCCCGATCTGAACAAGGATTCGTTGCTGAAAGGCCTCCTGCGGCGGGAGAGCACGATGACCACCTACCTTGGCCAGGGTGTCGCGATGCCGCACGTGCGCGTCAAGATGGGCCGGCGGTATGTCCTGGCGGTCGGCCGCAGCCATTACGGCATCCGGTACGACAGTGCGATCGAGAGCGAGCCGGTGAAGCTGGTGATTCTGCTGATCGCCGACGAGAAGACGCGCGATTATCTTCAATTGCTCGCGGCGCTGGCACAGTTGCTGAAGGAAGCCGACTTCGTCGACAGCCTCGTCAAGGCCCCGGATCTCGATACGCTCTATCAAAGACTGTTCGCGGGGTTTGGCGGGGTGGCGCCCCAGCCGCTGCCGGAGGCCCTGACCCGGGTCAATCGGGCGGTGCTCGCCGCCGCCCAGAAGGTCGCCTCGGGCAGCGATTGCACCGCGCTCATGGTGTTTGGCGATGCGTTCACGGGCCGCCTGGGCGCGCCCAAGTGGGCCTCCTCCCCCAAGACGATTTTGGTCACCCGCAACCTGCCCGAGGGGGAAGTGCGTCCCGGTCGCTTTGACGAACACATCCAGGTGCGTTCGTTCTCGAATCAACGGATGGCCCAGTTGCGCAGCGCTGTCTTCGTGGGCCTCACGCGTGGGATCATCACGTTCAAGGACCGGCTGTGTTGCATCGGGGGCATCGCGGGTACGAACCAGTTCGACTCGATCATCGTGGTGGATGTGGAGAAGGAGTTCTCCACCCTGTTCACCGGGCATGCCGATCTGCTGCCCTCGGATGTAAAACCGGAGGTGCTGGAGCGCGTCATTGCCGTTGCCACGGAACTCGCCGTCGAGGGGCGCGAAGGCCGGCCGGTGGGCTGCCTCTTTGTGCTGGGGGACAGCGAAAAGCTAGAGGAGCTCACCAAACCGTTGGTACTCAATCCATTCTATGGGTACAAGGAAGAGGATCGCAACATCCTCAATCCGTTTATGGATGAGACCATCAAGGAGTTTTCTTCGATCGACGGCGCCTTTGTGATCCGGGGTGACGGGGTGGTGGTCGCGGCAGGATCGCTCATCCAGGCGTCCGATTACAATCATGCGCTGCCAAGTGGTCTGGGCTCGCGCCATGCCGCGGCGGCCGCGATCTCCGTGGCTGCCAATTGCATCGCGCTGGTGGTGTCTTCGAGCTCCGGTCAGCTGACCCTGTTTCGTCGGGGCGTGATGATGCCGTTGACGGAGAAGAAGGTAAGCAACTGACGAGACGGTCTTTGGCGGCAAAGGGGAGGTTTCGGAAGTTTTAGGTTGCACGCGCTCAGGGCGCGGCTTTTGTCTGACCCTTCCAACCTATTTAAAGCCATGCAAGAAACCGTCACCCTGGAATGCACCGAAGCCCGTAAAGAAGGCAAACCGCCTTCGCGCTACCTCACCAAGCGCAACAAGAAGACCGTTACCGAGCGTATCGAGAAGAAGAAGTACAATCCCTTCCTCAAGCGCCACACGCTCCACAAGGAGATCAAGTAAACGGACGCGCGGAGTGAACGCACTCCGCCCCTGAAAACTTTCAAGGCCGGTTCCTCTCGGGACCGGCCTTTTGCTTGGGCTACTTCTTGATTTCGATGGGCGGGGTGCTGTGGGCACTACCCCCGGCGGCCAATTGCGCCCGTCGCGCGGCCCGCCAGCTGTCCCGATGCTTGCGGATCCAGTCGAGCAGGGCGCGTTCGAAACCGATGTCGTAGCCGAGTCGCTCGGACTCAATCCATTTGTGTTTCAGGATCTCCTCCCGCTCAGCGAGAAACTCCTGGTACAAGCTGGAGTGTTTTACAAAGTCGCGGTTGTCGCTGGTCTCGCTGGGATTGGAGGGAAATGCGGACATACGATGACTCGTATTAGCGGGAGATGGGAGGATGCGCGACATTGCATGTCGGCTTAAATTGGCCCGGCTTAAGCGTCATTGCGGAGACGGTAGAGGTGTCGTCACACGCCTGTCAACTCGCGTGCTAGACTTTCAGCTTGGCCAACAGGGTCGCGGCGATTTCCCGAAAGACCTGAGCCGGTTTGCCGTCGGGTGCGCTCACGGTGACGGGCAGTCCCTGGTCGCCACCGGCCCGAATGTCGGTGAAGAGGGGAACCTGACCGAGCAGCGAGGTGCCGAGCATCTCGGCAATGACCGCGCCGCCGCCCTCGCCGAATAGGTGCTGGCGGTTGCCGGCGGCGTCCTCAAACCAGCTCATGTTCTCCGCCACGCCCAAGAGCGGTACGTTGACCTTCTGGAACATCAAACCACCCTTGCGGGCGATGTTGGTCGAGGCGGGTTGCGGCGTGGTGACAAGAATGGCCCCGTCGAGCGGCAAGGTTTGCACGAGCGAGAGCTGGGCATCACCGGTTCCGGGGGGAAGATCCACGAGTAACAGGTCCAATTCGCCCCATTTTACATTTTGGACGAACTGTTGGATCGTCTTCATGATCATCGGCCCGCGCCAGACAACCGGGGTGTTGTCGTCCACCAGAAAACCCATGGACATCACCTTGACGCCGTGGCGTTCCAGCGGGACCAGCGTCTCGCCATCCACGTCGGGACGGCTGCCACCCAGACCCATCATGAGGGGGACGGACGGACCATAAATGTCGCAATCCATCAGGCCGACCCGGCCGGGACGTCCCTTTTTCTCCAACAACTGGGCGGCGGCACACGCGAGGTTGACGGCGAAAGTCGATTTGCCGACGCCGCCCTTGCCCGAGGCGATCGCCACCGAGTGCTTCAGGCCGGCGGGTGTCTGCCCACCACCGAGATTGGCCTGACCCGGTGAGGGCGGGGCTTTGGCGGCCGAGACGGCGAGTTCGATGATCACGTCCTTCACGCCGGGTTGGGCGCGCAGGCATTTCTCGATCTCGGCCTTCAACATGGTCGGCACTTTCGGATCGGAGGTGGTGATCGCCACAGAGACCTTGGCCGTCCCGTCGGCAAATGTCGCCGAGCGCAAGAGCCCGAAGGAGACGATGTCCCGGCTGAATCCGGGATACTTTACTTGTTTCAGGGCTTCTTTGATGGTGTCGGCGGTCACTGGTGGGAAAAGTGCTTGGAAAAACGTGGAGCTTTGACCTTGTGATTAGGCTGACGGGAGTAAAACAAAAACCCGTCACGAACTTTTCTCATTATCTTTCGTCCCATTCTCCATGCGTAATTCTTTTTGCCTGTTCCTCGCCCTCGCTCTCACCGGCCCCGTCTTCGCCCAGCGCGATATCGGCGAAGTTGTCGTCAAGGGTGATACCCAGACCACGGCCATTACCGTGACCTCCAGCTCCCCGGAGCTGCAGAATCTGGCCCTCACGGCGTTCAACTCGCACGGTCGCTACCGGCTGGTCGCGAGTGGCGGCTCCTACACCATAAATTTTGCCCCGGCCGGCGCCAGTGCGGTCACCGTCACCATCACGCGAGGAAGTGGCGGCGCTCCGGTTCACACGCAGACCGTGTCCGGCCGCGATCTGCGCAACGCCCTGCTGTCCGCGGCCGATGTCGCGGTGAACAAGACCAGCGGTCTGAAAGGCTATTTTGCCGGCAAGCTTGCTTTCGTCGGCGAGCGCTCGGGCAAGACCGAGATCTACACCTCCGACCTCTTTTTTGGTGATTTGCTCAAGTGGACCTCCGACGGCAAGCAGGTGCTCAGCCCGCGCTGGTCGCCCGATGCCCAGCGCATTGTCTTCACGAGTTATCGCACCAGTTTTCCTGACATCTATGTGCTGGAGCTGGGCAGCCGGCGCATTTCCCTGCTCGCGAGTTTCAAGGGCACCAACACCGGCGGTCATTTCAGCCCGGATGGCTCCCGCGCCGTGATGGTGCTCTCCGGCGAGGGCAATCCCGAGGTCTACATCGGCAACTCGCAGGGTCGCCAGCTTCGTCGCCTCACGAACAACCAGTCGGTCGAGGCTTCGCCGACCTTTTCGCCGGATGGCAGCCGCGTGCTCTTTGTTTCCGATGCGGCTGGCGGTCCCCAGCTTTATACCGTGTCGGTCAACGGCGGCAGCATGACGCGGATCGCCACCAATATTTCCAAGTATTGCGCCGAGCCGGATTGGAGCACCGCCGACCCGAGCAAGATCGTCTTCACCGCCGGCGTGGGTCGGGGGTACCAGAGTGCCGTCTTCGACCAGAAGACCGGCACCAGCAAGATCGTCACCCGCGCGCCGACGGATGCCATCGAGCCGGTGTGGCTGGCCGACGGCCGTCACATCATCTGCACCTATCGTGCCGCGAACAGCCGGATGCTCTACATCGTTGACACGGAGTCGGGCAAGGCCACGCGTCTGAGCCCGACCGCCATGGGCAACACCAGCAGCGCCAGTTACCTCGCGCCGTGATCATGTTGGCGGCAGGTACGCCTGCTCCCGGGCACATTCAGGACTGCCCAGGGGCATTGTTCGGTCTGCATCCCTCATGAAACTCCTCTTCATCGGCGACATCGTCGGCAAGCCGGGGCGTGAAATCGTGGCGGCCAAGGTCGCCCATTTGCGTGCCGAGCGCTCCATCGATTTCGTCATCGCCAACGGGGAGAACGCCGCAGCGGGGTCCGGCATCACTGCCGCTATCGCGCAGACGCTGCGCGAGGTCGGGGTGGATGCCATCACCCTCGGCGACCACGTGTGGGACCAAAAGGGGTTCGAGGCCGATATCGTGGGCCTGGGTCACGTGTGCCGTCCGGCCAATCTCCCCGCGGCCAACCCCGGTCGCGACCACCTGATCATGGAGAAAAACGGTTGCCGGCTGCTGATCTTCACCGTGCTCGGACGCACCTTCATGGGACTCAAGGCTGAGTGTCCGTTCCTTGGGGCCGATGCGTTGTTGCAGCGTCTGGGCGGACAATACGACGCCGCCCTGGTGGAAATCCACGCGGAGGCGACCTCGGAGAAACAGGCGATGGGCTGGCATCTGGCGGGGCGCGTCACCGCCGTCCTCGGCACGCACACGCACGTGGCTACGGCCGACGCGGCCGTGCTCCGCGGGCATACCGCCTTCCAGTGCGATGTGGGCATGACCGGGCCGCATGAGTCGGTGCTGGGCCGGGAAATTGCCCCGGTGCTGGGCCGTTTCCTCGACGGGATGCCGCGCCGTTACGAAATCGCCAGCGGCGACAACCGTCTGTCGGCCGCGTTGGTGGAGTTTACCGCCCAGGGCCAGGCGACCAGCATCGAGTGGCTGAGCGTGCGGGGTTGAAAAGTGCGGCGGCTGCGCGGGCGGTACGGCTCAAGTTCCTCATCCTTTTTGTGTCTTTTTGCGCCATTTCGTGGCTAAATCCCGCCCGTGAACTTCTCCCAACCCGCCGCTGACCTCTATGTGCCGGATGGCCTGCCCGCGATGCAGGCGCTGGCCCGGACCACGCATCTCTGCCTCGCCGCGCACCAGGATGACATCGAGATCATGGCCTATCACGGCATCGCGGAATGTCATGGATCCACGGATCGTTGGTTCACCGGGGTGGTGCTGACGGATGGCAGCGGCAGCCCGCGCACGGGCAAATTTCGCCATTTCACCGACGAGCAGATGAAGGCGGTGCGTGCCACCGAGCAGCGCCGCGCTGCCAAGCTCGGCCGCTATGCCGCCATGATCCAGCTGGCTCATCCCAGCACGGTCGTGAAGAGCCCGCGTTCCCGCGAGGTCAGAAAGGATCTCGCCCAGGTGCTGGCCGCCTGTCGTGCGCAGGTTGTCTACCTCCACAACCCGGCCGACAAGCACGACACCCATGTCGCGGTGTTTCTCCGCTGTCTGGAGGCGCTGCGGGAGCTCCCGAAAAATCGTCGCCCCAGGCAGGTTCTCGGCTGCGAGGTCTGGCGCAACCTCGACTGGCTCGTGGACAGCGACAAGGTGTTGCTCGACGATTCGCCGAAACCCGCGCTGGCGGCGAAACTCATCGGCGCCTTCCAATCCCAGATCGCCGGTGGGAAGCGCTATGATCGCGCCATCGTCGGTCGTCGTCTGGCCAACGCCACTTTCCACACCTCGCACGCCACGGATGCCGCGGCGGCGGTGACCTGGGCCATGGATCTGACACCGCTCGTGAACGAGCCCACGCTTTCGGTCGAGAAATTCACGCTCGGCCATCTCGATCGCCTGCGCGCGGACGTGCGGAACCGGCTGAAGCGGTTTGCCGGGTAAGCCCCACCGTCTGGCCGGCTGATTTTGGGTGTCTTTTTGGACCGCTTTGTGGCCAACTCCCCGCATGGTCAAAAGTTCCGGCACATACACGGGCGGTTTGAACTGCCAACTCACCCACAGTCCCTCGGGCAACGTCATTGAGACGGATGCCCCGGTGGACAATCACGGCCGCGGGGCGGCGTTTTCACCGACCGATCTCACTGCCGCGTCCTTGGCCTCGTGCATGGTCACCACCATGGCCATCGCCGCGAAGCTCAAGCTTGGTATCGACATTCCCGGCGTGCGTTGGGAGGTCGCGAAGGAGATGTCCGCCGACAAACCCCGTCGCATCGTCACGCTGGCGGTCGAGATCTGGCTGCCGTTTTCGAAGAACATCGATCCGGAAAACATCCTCGAGAAGGCCGCGCTGAATTGCCCGGTGCAGCAAAGCCTGAATCCCTACATCAACTGCCCGGTGGTCTTCCACTGGGAGGCGTAGGCTGATAACGTAGTTTACTCGGGTTGCCAGGGAACTGGCCGCCCCCCGCCGGTCATTTGACGACGTTGTTGAAGCGGTAGGTACTGTTGAAAACCAGTTCGGTGTCATCGACCCCGATGCGCACCTTGATCTTGCCGTTGGCGGGATTCGTTTGCTCGGCGTAGCCGGTCACGTGCCGGGGCTTGTTTTTCTGGTTGCGGGCCTCACCGGAAAACTCGGCCCGTTGTCCCTTGGTCAGTTTGAGGAGTTCGGCCTCCGGCAGGGTGATGGTGATGCTGCCGTGTTCGCTCCAGAAAAACCAGGGCCAGACCTTGGCCTCGTAGGTGGTGGTGTAGTTGTCGCCTTGGCGGACGAATTCACCGGTGGTCAGAGTGACGCTGCCCACGTAGATGGAGGTCTTGACCGTTGCCACGGTCACGGAATCCCAGTCGCCGCTCCGCTGGGTGGTGTCGGCGCCCAGGCGGGTGACAGCGGCCAACACGAGGAGAGAGTACAGAATCGAGCGAAACATCATGGATATGTCACGTTGTGCCGGGAAAGGTTGCAGGCAAATGGGAAACGGGGAGGGGAAGCGGGTTAGTGGTCATTGCTGGAGGTACTTGGGCCAATTCCCCGAACCTCCGGCGGCCGGCGCTCGTGGCGGATCCGCGAACATCCTCTGGCCCGCAACCCCACGTTGAGTCGCCGTGCCCATTTACGCGTTGCCATGGGGCGGCGCGGGCCGTTGCTTGGCCCTCTATGGCAAAACAGGCCCAGGCCACTTGGGGCGGACGTTTCTCGGCGGGAACCGCCGGGCTTATGCTCCGTTTCAGCGAATCCGTCTCGTTCGACCACCGGCTGGCGCCGTTCGACATCGCCGGCAGCAAGGCGCACTCCGCCATGCTCGCCCATGTCGGGTTGATCACCGCGACAGAGCGCGACGCCATCCACCGGGGGCTCGACGCGATCTTGGCCGAGATTCAGGCGGGCAAGTTCAAGTGGCAGACGCAGCTCGAGGACGTGCACATGAACATCGAGCAGGCGCTGACCAAGCGCGAGCCCGCCGCCGCCAAACTGCACACCGCCCGGAGCCGGAACGACCAGGTGGCAACCGATATGCGGCTTTGGTTTAAGGCCGCCTGTGCAGAGATCGGCGCGCAGATCGCCGGGGCCCAGCGGGCCATTCTCGCGGTGGCGGCCCAGAATCCCAGCGTGCTCATTCCCGGGTACACCCACCTGCAGCGGGCCCAGCCGGTGTTTCTGTCGCATCACTTGTTCGCCTACCTCGAGATGCTGCAACGCGACGCCGAGCGCTTTGCCGCCGTCGCCGACCAGGCGAATTGGTGTCCGCTTGGCAGTGGCGCCATCGCCGGCACCACGCTGCCCATCGACCGCGAATTCACGGCGAAGGCGCTCGGCTTCGTCGATGCCAAGGGCCGGCCGCGCGTCACGCAGAACAGCATGGACACGGTCGCCGACCGGGATGTCTTCATCGGCTTTGCCGCGGCCTGCGCCACGGCCGGCGTGCACCTGTCGCGCATGGCCGAGGATCTGATTTTGTGGATGAGCACGGAGTTTGGCTTCGTGGACCTGCCCGATGCGTTTTGCACCGGCTCCAGCCTGATGCCGCAGAAAAAGAATCCCGACTCGATGGAGCTCATTCGCGGCAAATCCGCCCGCCTGCAGGGCAACCTGCACACCCTGCTCACGCTCACAAAAGGACTGCCGCTCACGTACAACCGCGACCTCCAGGAGGACAAGCCGCCGGTCTTCGATAGCTTTGACCAGACCGCCCTCTGTCTCGAGGTGCTCGCCGGGACCTTTGCGGGCATGAAGGTGAACGCGGCGCGTTGCGCGGCGGCGGTGTCCGACCCGGCGCTGCTGGCGACCGACCTGGCCGATTACCTCGTCCGCGAGGGTGTGGCCTTCCGTACCGCGCATCATGCCGTCGGCGCCGTGGTGAAACTTGCCGAACAGAAGGGTGTGGCCTTGAACGCGCTTTCTCTCGCGGACGTGGCGACCATCCATCCCGCTTTCAAGGCGGACTGGGTTGATTCCTTCGATCTCAAGAAAGCCATGGCCCGGCGCAAGGGCACCGGCATGCCTGGTCCCGCCCAGATCGCGCGGCAGTTCAAGCGCTGGCAGAAATTGCTGGGGTAATCGGCCTGCGGGTGGCCGAGCAGGGGTTCCGTTTCTTGACGGAGGTGAAAGCCTCGCGGCTGCTCGCCCAGGCTTTCATGTGGGAGCGTGCTTGCACGCGACTGACGTGACTACGAAGGCTCCCGCAGATGCGCGGGGGATTGTCCCGTTCAGACGCCCCGGAGCTTGCCCCGGGCATGTTAACCCGGCTGGATTCTGCCTGTGTTCAAGATGACAATACCGGCGGCCATCCGCCCTGACTGATGTCGTTGTTTGCTCCACAGCGCGATCCCGAGCTCCGGCCCTATCGGCAGGGGTTGTACTTTGCGTTTTTCAACGCGATGAACTGGCAGGTCGCCACGGCCACACCGACCGTGCTCTTCATGGCCTATCTCGGGGCGGATTCCTTCGAGACCGGCCTCGTTTATGGCTGGCCGTTTTTGCTGATTCCCATCCAGGTGCTGGCGACCGTGCTGCTGCCGCGCTTGGGCTTCAAGCGCCTGACCTTGGCCGGGTGGGGGGCCCGCAGCTGGTTTTTGCTGGTGCCGCTCGGCCTGGCCCTGTTTGCGCCACAGCAGCCGGCGGGGTGGATGATCGCCGCCATGGTCACGACGATGTTTTTCTACTCGCTGAGCCGCTCCGTCGGGGCGGCCGCGATCACGACCTGGCTGCAGGGCCTGGTGCCGGAACGGGTGCGCGGCCGTTACTGGGCGACCGACCAGATCATGAGCGGCATCGCCTCGGTGGCGACGCTGCTGCTCTGCGCCGCGACCTTCACCTGGTTGCCGGCGGCGGCGGCGTTTTCCGTCCAGTATACCTTCAGCATCCTCGGGGCTTGGCTGGCGTTCTTGTGTCTGAAAAAGCTGCCCGATATCGAGCGTCCGACCGTCATGAGCCTGGCCATGATCTGGCGCGACACCCCGCGCCACCTGTTTGGGCCGGGATTGTTCCGGCCTTACCTCTGGTTGGCGGTGCTGTATTACGTGTTCACCATGCCGTTGGTTCCGTTCGGGGCCTATTACCTCAAGGTGAACGGAGGCATCTCGTCCGCGGCGATCATGGGCTACACGATCGTCCAATACTTCGGCGTCATCGGCGGGAACTGGTTCATGCGATCGCGGATTGATCGCACCGGCGCCAAGCCCTTTTTCCGTTTCTCGTTCAGCCTGTTCTTACTGGTCGCCGGCGGGTGGCTCGTCTGCCTGCAGTGGCCGCGGCTGATGCCGGGGTTGCTGCCGGGCCTGTTCTTCATGCTGGGGGCGGGGAGCGGCATTTTCACGGCGGCCAACGTGAGTTACCTGGCCAAGATTTTGCCGGAGGCCGAACGGGCGCTGCCGGTGTCGTTGCACGGGGCGGTCACCTATTTCATCGGCGGCCTGGCGCCGATGGCCTGGGGCCTGGTGCTCAAGGGCGGCGGCCCCACGCCGTCCGTCAATGCGTTCGCGCTGGAGTGCTTCTTTGGGGTGACCGTGGTGGGCGCGGTGGTTCTGATCCTGCTGGCGAATCGGTTGCAGGAAACCCCGGGGCATGTGGATCCCTTGCTGGAGGGCGGCTGGTTCTTCCGACCCTTCCGGGCGGTCGCCTCCTTGATCAAGCTGGCTGACCCGGCCCCGGATTCGCCGAAGAACGGTCCGGACCGGCAATCCTAGTCTCGCCGCCGGTCGAAATATTCTGCACCGTTCCCGATTCCATGCCCACGATACGCATCCTCACCGACCGGGTGGCCAACCAGATTGCGGCTGGTGAGGTGATCGAGCGTCCGGCGGCCGTGGTGAAGGAGCTGGTGGAGAATTCCCTGGATGCCGGGGCGACCCGCATCGAGGTCGAGTTCAGCCATGGCGGTCGCAGCCTGATCCGGGTGGAGGACAACGGTTGCGGCATGACCAAGGACGATGCGCTGATGTCGCTGGAGCGTCACGCCACGAGTAAGCTGGTGGAAACGGCCGATCTGGACCGCCTGGGCACATTTGGTTTTCGCGGCGAGGCCGTGCCGTCCATCGCGAGTGTGTCCCGTTTCGAACTGCGGACCCGGCCTGAGGCCGCCCCCGCGGGCACCGAGGTGCTGATCAACGGCGGCAAGCTGGTGCACGTGCGGGAGTGCGGCCTGGCCCCGGGCACGCGGATCACGGTTTCGCATCTCTTCAATTCCGTCCCGGCCCGCCGGAAGTTCCTCAAGAGCGATTCGACCGAATCGGCGCACATCATCCAGACCGTGCGGTTGTACGCGCTGGCGTGTCCGCAGACAGCCTTCACTCTGATCGAGGATGGGCGGGTGCTTTTCCAGTCGCCGATGTGCACGACCCTCGATGACCGCGTGGCGGAGATCTTCGGCCGGCAGCTGGCCGCCGATCTTTTGCCCGTCGCGACCAGCGATGCCGGTTTGAAGCTGAGCGGGCTGATCGGCAAACCGGGCGTCAGCCGGGCCACGCGGCATGAGATGCTCATGTTTGTGAACCGCCGCCCGGTCGACAGTCGCACGCTCACCTATGCGGTGATCGAGTCGTACGCGACCTCGCTGGGCAAGGGACGCTACCCGGTCGCGGTGCTGTTTCTCGAACTGGATCCGGCAGCGGTGGATGTGAACGTGCACCCCGCGAAACGCGAAGTGCGCTTTCGCAGCGAGGGGGCCGTGCGCGGTTTCGTGATCCGCGCGGTGCTGCAGGCCTTGCGCGAGCACAGCGGGCCGGCGGACGTCCCGCCCGCCGAGGTCATGCCCGGAGATCCGGTGCCGGCTGCTACCAACGCGACTTTGCCGGCCGCGCCCGCCGCTGCGCCGTCGGTCATGGCGCAACCCTTCCGCCCGTACACCGCGGTGCCGGTGCGGCCCACAGCGTTTTTGCCGCCGGTTTCCCGACCGTCGACCGCGCCATTTCCGGGCAGTGGCTCGCAGCCGCCCATGCCCCGTCCCCCGGCGGCGAATGCCGGCACCCTGATGGGCTGGCGCTACCTCGACACCGCGCATGGTGATTTTGCCCTGTTTGAAGCCCCGGGTGGTGTGGTGGTGCTCGACCGGCGGGCGGCTCACGAGCGGGTGTGGTTCGAGCGCCTGCAGGCCCAGTTCGCGATCGGAGAGGTCGCGAGCCAGCGGTTGCTCTTTGCCGTGCCGGTGGAACTCGATGCCATTGCCAGCGCCTTGTTGCTGGAGCGTCTCAAGTTTCTGCATCGCCACGGTCTCGAAGTCGGGGAGTTCGGACGCAATTTTTTCCGGATCGAATCCGTGCCGGTGTGGCTGGAGCCTTCCGAGGCCGAGAGTTTTCTGCGGGACATCATCGGGCTGATGCGTGAGGGCCGGCTCGATGACCGGCGGATCGACCTGGCCCGGGAGGAACTGGCCCGGCTTGCCTCCCAGAAAGCCGTCCGTCTGCCGGTCACTTTGGGTGAAAACGAAGCCATGGCCCTGGTGACGCAACTCTTCGCCTGCACGCAACCCCACACCAGCCCGACCGGCCGCCCCACGCACTTTGAGCTGAGCAAGGCCGAGCTCGCCAAGCGGTTTCAGCGTTAGTGGGGGTGCTGTCGTGCGACGATCAGGTTATTTTTTTCGCGGTGGATGCCGTCTGATTTGGATTCTGTTAACCATCCGTCTTTTACGGTCATAAGGCGCGCCTGGTCGATTTGAGTCCCGCCTTGCCTGTGCCGTTGGCACGGCTTGTGATACTCAGACACTTATGTCCGCATCCAAACCGACCAAGTCCTCCGCTTCTGCCCGCAAACCGGCCATCGTGAAAGATTCAGAAGTGGATATCCTCCGTTCGCTGATTGAACGCCATCTCGTCTCGACCCTCGCCCGTCATACGGGCTCGGCCACGCCCAATGACTGGTGGGTGGCCACGGCCATGGCGGTGCGTGATACCATCCACCAGCGGATGATCGAGACCCAAGGCGTTCACAATCGCGACAACGTGCGTCGCATCTACTATTTCTCTCTGGAATACCTCATGGGCCGGCTTTTCGGCAACAACCTGCTCGCGACCGGCATGCTGGACTCGGCCAAATCGGCCTTGGAGTCCTTGGGCCAGAATTTCGACAAGATCCGTGACGCCGAGGTCGACATGGGTCTGGGCAACGGCGGCCTCGGCCGTCTCGCGGCCTGTTTCCTGGATTCGCTCGCGACGATGGAGTATCCCGCGCTGGGCTACGGCATTTACTACGAGTACGGTCTCTTCCGTCAGGCTTTCGAGCAGGGGCGCCAGATTGAGCATCCCGACAATTGGATCATCTTCGGCAATCCCTGGGAGGTCATCCGTCCGGAATACACGCAGGAAGTCCGGTTCTACGGCCGGGTGGAGAACGTCTTCGACGACTCGGGCAATTACAAGCCGCGCTGGGTCGACACGAAGACCATTCTGGGCGTGCCGCACGACATTCCCATCGCGGGCTTCGGCACCAAGACCGTGAATCTCCTCCGTCTCTGGGCCTCCAAGTCCACCGAGGACTTCGATCTCGCCGCGTTCAACCGCGGCGGCTACGTCGAGGCCGTGCGCGACAAGGCCATCGGCGAGACGGTCTCGAAAGTCCTTTACCCGAACGACAAGACCGAGAACGGCAAGGAGCTGCGCCTCATGCAGCAGTATTTCTTCGTCGCCTGCTCGTTGCGCGACCTCATCCGCCGGCATCTGCGCAACCCGGCCAATTCGTGGGACAACTTCGCCGACAAGGTGGCGGTCCAGCTCAACGACACCCATCCGGCCATCGCCGTGGTGGAGCTCACCCGCATTCTGGTGGACGAGGAAAACATGTCCTTCGAGCGGGCCTGGCAGATCGTGGGCCAGACCTTCGCCTACACCAACCACACCCTCCTGCCCGAAGCGCTGGAGAAGTGGGGGGTCGGTCTGTTCGAGAAGGTGCTGCCGCGCCACCTGCAGCTGATCTACGAGATCAACACCCGCCTGATGCAGGCCGTCGAGGTCAAGTGGCCCGGCGACAACGACAAGAAACGCATCTGCTCCATCATCGAGGAAAACGGTCACAAGCAGGTGCGCATGGCCAATCTCGCGGTGGCCGGCTCGCACACCGTCAACGGCGTGGCCGCCCTGCACACGGTCCTGCTCAAGCAGGATCTCTTCCCCGAGTTCGACGCGCTTTATCCGGGCAAATTCCAGAACAAGACCAACGGCATCACCCCGCGTCGCTGGCTGCTCAAGAGCAACCCGCAGCTGTCGGCCCTGATCACCCGCCAGCTGGGCAGCGAGGCCTGGGTGCGCGATCTCGACCTGTTGCGCGGGCTGGAGAAGGTGGCGGACAACGCCGCGTTCCAGAAGGAATTCATGGCCATCAAGCGCGCCAACAAGGTGGAGCTGGCGGCCATCATCCAGGCCGAGTGCGGCATCGAGGTTTCCCCCGATGCGCTCTTCGACGTGCAGATCAAGCGCCTGCACGAGTACAAGCGGCAGCACCTGAATCTCCTGCACATCATCGCGCTGTACCGCCGGCTCCTGCAGAATCCCCAGATGGACATCGTGCCGCGCGTGTTCATCTTCGGCGCCAAGGCCGCTCCCGGCTACGATCTCGCGAAGAACATCATCCGCGCGATCAATGTCATCGGGGCGCGCATCAACGCCGACGCCCGCATCGGTGGGAAGCTGAAGGTCGCCTTCCTGCCGAACTACCGCGTTTCCCTAGCTGAGAAAATCATCCCGGCTGCGGACCTTTCGGAGCAGATTTCCACCGCCGGCAAGGAGGCCTCAGGCACCGGCAACATGAAGCTGTCGCTCAACGGCGCCCTCACCATCGGCACGTTGGATGGCGCCAATGTGGAAATCGGCGAGGAGGTCGGCGACGACAACATCTTCATCTTCGGGCTCACCGTGGAGCAGGTTGCCGATCTCTGGGCGAAGGGCTACAACCCCCGCAAGTACTACGAGGCCGACCCCGAACTCCGCGCCGTCGTGGACTGGCTGGGCAGCGATTACTTCACGCCGGGCGAGCACAACGCCTTTGGTCTGGTGCACCACAGTCTGTTGGACGGTGGCGATCCCTACCTGCTGATGGCTGATTTCCGTAGCTATAGCGACGCGCAGGCCAAGGTGGATGCGGCCTACCGCGATCAGAAACGCTGGGCCAAAATGGCGATCCTCAACACGGCTCGCATGGGCAAGTTCTCCAGCGACCGCACCATCCGCGAATACGCCGAGCAGATCTGGAAACTCAAACCGGCTCACGTGTAACCCGGCTTTTGCGCCGGGTGTTTTCTCCTCTTCGCCGTGTCTGGCGCGGGTCTTGGGATCTCGCCGACACGGCGACTTTGCAGGCCCGCGTACCGGCCTGATGCCTGCCCGTCGCTTCGCCGATGCTGTTGTTCACTCGGGGATCCTTTCGGTGTCGGCTTCTCGCTGCTGTGGGAGGCATGCGCGGGCGGTGGTGGCGATGTGGGAGCGCGCTTGCTCGCGACATTTCACCTTCGGAGTCGCGAGCAAGCTCGCTCCCACAATTTCTCGTGCAGGGTTCTGGCTGCCCAAGTGGGGACCCGATCAGCCTGAATTCCGCAGAAGGATTGGCCACAAAAGGCACAAAAAGCACAAAAGCAGAAAGATGAGGCAGATTGATCGTCTGAAAGACATTCACTTCGCAGGTGATTCGACTTCTGGGTGGAATTGATGGATCTCCTCTCCGCGCTCTCTGCGACCTCTGTGTTTCAACTGCGCTTTTTAGGATCAGAGGGCCTTGAAATGGCCGCTCGGAAACGCGACACCTCGAAGGGGAGGGCGTCCACTTTCGTGATCAGGGCGTTTCCGCGATTGTCCCTGCGGGCATCTCTGTCGTTAATCCCACCCCATGCTTCCCTTCCTGCGTTCCCGCCTGCTGTGGGTCACCCTCGTGAGCCTCGTGCTGGTGATGTTGGCCGCGCGGTTCTGGGCCGGGGGTTACGCGGTTCGGACGGTGCTGGGGATGGCGGGGGCGTCGGCGATTCATTACAGCCGCGTGGAGGCGACCCCGTGGCGGGTCGTGGTGCACGATCTGGAGTTTCGGGTGCGGACCCAGGACTTCAAGTCGCGGCGCGTCACGGTGGAGCGCGACACCTGGTGGATGGCGTCACTCGGCCGGATTCGCGTTGAGGAGGCGCAGATACCGGTGGTGTTGGACGGTTCAGACCGCGATCCGTGGAACTGGACCTCGTATGAAGACACCGGGCTGGGCGATGAACCGGTGAACCTGCCTTTCCAGACCTTGGATCTCTCGGGCGAGCTGATTGTGCGCATGGCCGCGCTGCCGGACCGCCCGATTGCCATCACGCTGGAGGGGCGTCCGAAAGGGGGCTCTTCGTGGATCGGCAGTCTTGTGGCGGAGGGCGTAGGCTTTCACCTCGCCGGTGGCGGCTCCTTGCTCCGGGCCGGACAGGAACTTGATTTTCAGGTGAACAGCGCCTCCCTCGACCTGGGTGTCTGGTCGGACTACATCCAACATCTCGTGCTCCTGCCCGGTGGGACCTGGCGGATGCAAGGCCGGTTGTCCGGAGTCGCCGAGGGCAAGGTCACCGCCAAGCGGTTTGCCGCCACGGCCCGAGTCAGTCTCCGGGAGGGAGGCATGAAACTCGCCAACCGGGACATCGCGGCAACCGGCGCGGAGGCGGATCTGGAGTTTTCCGATTTGTGGAAACTGCGGACCAAGTCCGGTGCGCTTCGTTTGTCTGAATTGAGAGTTGGCGTTCTGCCCCTGCGGGAAATCACGGCCGACTTCGGGCTGTGGGGGGGCGAGGAGATCAGGCTCAACACGGCCGATTTCAGTGCGCTCGGCGCCCGGGTTCGGGTTGATCCCCTCAAATTTCGCCTGAGCCAGCGGGAACTGATGGCGACATTGAACGTCAGCGGACTCGATCTGGCGCGCTTGCCGGAAATCGTGGCGGACTTGGCCGTGCCATTGACCGGGCGGATGGACGGATCCTTCCCGTTGCGGATCCAGGATACGGGGATTCGGCTGGAGCGGGGACAACTGCGGTTGCGCCCGGGGCAAGTGGCGGGAATGCAGGTGAATGCCGCCACCTTGCTCCGATCCGGCGCCGTGTTTTCAGAGGAGACCCAGGCCATCCTGAAAAGCGCCGGCGCGCGCTCCCTGCCGCTGGTGCTGCGCGAATTTTCCTTCGATCTCCGGCCCGCCGACATACCCCTGGGCTGCACGGCGAGAGTGAGCGCTGCGGGAGACAGCGAGGTTGGGCCGCTGAGTTTCGTTTACCACGTCAACGGTTCGGTCGAGCGGCACCTGGCGGTTTTCCCCTGAAAGGCAGCGCGATTCAACCGAAGCCTGGCCACAGCATAGCGTGCCAATTCACTCTGCCTTGAGTGTCGCCGAGCCGTTCTGGACCCGTGGCGCCGAGGAGGTACGGCGACCGGACCTGAAGTGTGATGGGCAAGCGGGTCACGTCAGCTCCGACGTCGGTGGCTGGCGCCAAAGGTCTCAGGGAGGGGTTTGATTGAGATTCGGGCGAACGGTGGGAGGCGGGGCAGGGTTGCCCTTCAGGGAAATGGGCGGCTTCGGGCCGTTGAAGGTGCCGATGGCGGCATCGGACTCGGAGAACTTGATCTCGACGGGTAGCAACACCGGCACCGCGGTCCCCTTGATCTTGGCGGGGGAATAGCGCCATTTGATCAGTGAGCTGGAAGCAACGATCGCGAAAACCTGATCCTTGGTGTCGTAGCAATACAGGCATTTGACGAGGCCGTCGGCTCCGACGAAGACGAGGAAATCAGCCCGCGGGGGATCCCGGCGCAGCCGCGTGCTCTGTGGGTAGCTGACCGGGATCGAGGAAATCAGCTCCGGCTTGGTGGCCTCGTCGGGCAGGGCGTAGATTTTGGTCTTCTCATCCAGCTTGGCGTGCAGGATCGCCTCGGTGGGGATTTCCCCTGATTTCGCGTCACGGGCCACGAGGGTGTTGGGCCCGAGCATCTTTTTCAGATAGGACGCATCGAAGATGACATCCTCGAGGGTCAGATTGTCGACGGCCTTGGCCGGTTCGGCGGCGGTCACCAGGACCGCTAGCAGTGAAGTAACGACCAGCGAACTGAAACGCAGGACGAATGTTTTCATGCCCGAGTAAATAATTCCGTCGTTTCGGTCGCAATATTTATTCCCTGCGGGGATTCCTGCGCCGGAGCCTGATCCGGCTCTTTCGCTTGAGGATCGCACTCAAAAGCGAGGCACTCGGCCGATTCTCGCGAGCGATCTTGGTCGGACCTATGACCCATGCACTCGTGGCCACCACGAAGCACACAAAACACACGAAACACAAAGTCCCCAGGATCAAGGCAGCCTCAACCTCTGTGCTCCTCCGGATGGCCTCAGAGTGCTCTGTGTCTGGGTGCGGTGTTTGGGATGCTCGTCCCCGGGGCCTCTTTGTCAGGGCGGGTTTGGATTCTCTGAGACTTCACCTTGGCTCCCGAGCGGACGATGGGTGTTGTGCCGGCTACCCACTACCAGCTGACGGACTCCTCGCCGGCTGGCGATCGATCACGATTTCATGGAAACGACGGTCGCGTGCACGTCGTTGGTCTGGTCGCCGGGCAATTGCTTTGGGCCGACGATCATCCAGGCCCGGGCGATCCGCGCGGATTTCACCTCATAGATCATGGTCAGTTCCAAAGTGCCGCGGCCATCAGGGAAGTTGCGGGTGACCCATTCATGATCGATGACGAAATTCCCGGTGACGATGCGGCGGAGCAGGGCGGCATGGAGGTCCGGCTCCCTGAAGCGCGCCAAGAAGCGCTCGCGCAGGGCGTCCGTACCCTTGGCGAGCAACACGCAAGGGTGCTCATAAAGCTCGGCATCAGGCGCGTACGTGGCCAGGAGGGCCTCGATGTTCTTGTCATTGTACGCATCAAGCTGCCGTTGAACGACGCTGGCGGCATGGGTGGAGTGGAAGTTGAGGGACGGGAGGGCCATGGATCGGATTGGTTGGGTTGGGGAAAACGCCGGGCGGTCATCAAAGGTTGATATCGGTGGGACCGCTGCCGGGAGAGGGAGTGTAGTGCCAGCGATTGGTTGGCGACTGGCGGAAAAATGGGGCGGAGGATTTGAGTCGTGGAACGAAATGCTCCCGGGCCAGCTCCGCCTCCCGCCAGGCGAGATCCGGGGCTGTCAGGGTCACCGCTAAGGACAGGCAACTGATCCGCACCCACCCGTCATTCGTCTGCACCCCGGGAATATTGAGCTGTTCGGTGCCGGCGTTGTAGGAACCGCCGCCCCCGCCGCTGACTTCGGTGCGGCCGCCGCCTCCGCCGCCCCCGCTGTAGCCGCCGCCTCCGCCCGCCCCGGATCTGAAGAAGCACCCCCCGCCACCGCCACCGAAGCCCCCATGGCCGCCGCTGTAGCCGCCAAAACTGGCGCCAATCCCGCCGGCCCAGTGGGTGCCGCCCTGACAGTACGTGGGGCCGCCGCCGTGGATGCCGGGACTCAGCCAGCCGGCGCCGCCACCGCCGCCGTAGTAAAAGTCACCTTTGTCACTGGATCCGCCATGGCCGTCCCGTCCGCCCAGACCTTCGCCGCTGCTGGCTTCCGGCTCGATGCCGGCATCGCCACCCGGCGTCGCGCTGCCGCCCCCGCCACCGCCGGCGGCGAGCATTGGCCAGAGAGGCAGGTCGCCCGCGGGCGTGTTTTTCCAGACAAAAGTCCCCCCGCCACCGCCTGCGCCTCTGGAAAGCCCGGCGGAGTTTCCCGCCTGATTGCAAACATCCCGGAGAGACTCGCCAATGTCACTTTCGGCCAGGCAGAGGCCCGGGAGACCCCGTTGTCCGACGATGATGTTGAGCATGTCGCCCGCATGCAGATGGAAAACGCCCTTGAGGCGCGCCCCTTTGCCTCCACGAGCGGAGGGATGGCCGCCACCCTGCGCGCCCGCCGCCTCAATGAGGTACCGGCCTGACTCGGCCACGGCGTAGTGCTGGAGGGCGCCGATGGCGCCAAAACTGACAGGTGGGACAAACTTTGGCATGAGGTCGTCGGGTCCGGGAAGGGACCGTTGCCCTCAATGCGAAATTCAGGCCTGTCAGGGGACATGGTTTTCAAAAAAAGTTTTCGGAGACAAATGGCCGCGCCTCCGTTGTTGCTCGGTGGTCCGTTGCGTCGAGAGCGCCTGTTCAGGCTCGCGTACCAGTCTGACACCCCCCGTCGCTTCGCGACACCCCTCTTGATCCGGAACGATTCAGCCTAGACTGCAAAACGCGTTTTGCTCCGGACGGGAAGGAACAAGCCGAGAAGGTTTTCTTGTAGGGGCGGCGCTTGTCGCCGCCCGCGGGCGTCCACAAGGGACGCCCCTACAGCTCGGACCAAAGAGCGGTTCCTAGGACAAAGACTCGGTATCGTGCGTAAGTGATTATTCGCTGTGGTCAGCTTCTGGAAAACAGCATCTGCAATGCAGTTCACTGTTCAGTATTCAGTCTATTGGGGAATTCCGTTTTCAACCGCAGGAGACCAACTAAGTCTTATCGTGGTTGGTATTGATCAGGTGGGCCGGCAGGTCCCTCTGCCGGCGATAACGGTAGTGACAACGTTTAGGTCCACCAACGGGCACGCGCCGACTCGCTCTGCTGAGCTCCCGGTGCCGGTCACCCAACCTTCGTTGTGGCCGGGGACGTGCCCGTCCACCTAGGAGCTCGAGGAAAAGTCCGGTTCATCTGCATGAGTCCGGTTAAGGTTGCCACCGTTGCGAGCGGGCAGGCTTGTTCAAAGGACCCCAGCCAGCCGACGAAAGCCTGATTGCGTTCGAGGCGGGGTTCGGCGGACTGCGCACTATCCTTGCCGGGATGGTTAGGTCAGCAGTCCCGGCGCCTGACCTTCATCTCCCGGTTTCAGTGGATCGAAACCGGAAGGATGCCCCGCTCTTGACGGATCAATATCAGGGCCAGGGTTCGTTGACCATGCCGGGATCGATGAGACCGATTTCAGCAGTCGCGACACTCTGGACCAAGAGCACATAGCTGTACTCTTTGCCCCGGTTGACCGGGTTGTTGGCGTCCACCACGGCGAGACAGTTGGCGGGGAGCTTGCTGGTCGCGCTGCGATTGATGGTGATGACAGGAAACTCCAAGGCACCCACGTCGACGGCTGCGGAGGTGGCGTTGAACGCGATGCCGTTGAAGATGTAGTCGTTGCTGGTCAGCTTGAAGATCAGCGTCGCAGGCTTGTCGCTGCGGACGACGATGTTGCCATCCCGAATCTTTACCCCGGGGGTGGGTTCCGCCAGGGCCATGATGTTGCTGATGGGGAACACGCCGCCGAGGGGACGGAATTGGGTGATGGTAACGTTGATGGTGGCTGTCGTCATGGTTGGTTGGGCACTGCGTTGGTTTCTGTTCGGGAGGCTCCAGCGGGATTCAAGAGAGACGCGTAAAGCGGATCAAGGGCCACATGGCCGAAAGAATGGAGTCGAGTGCTGAAATTCCGGGCGGTCTCCGGTTGGCCCGCCAACAGGTTCGCCAAGGCCGCCGGCTCGAGTAGGCGCCAATCATGGGTCTCGGCGGGGATCGGTCCCAGCATGGTCAGGGCCTTCGTCCCGCATTCCTGGGCCCGGCCCGGATTCTGGCCGGCCTGCGCAATCAGTCCGGCCAGCACACAGGTCTGCGCGCTCTCCGCCCGGACGGGTAGCTGTTGGGGTGCGTCGCGATAGAGGGACTCGGCCATGGCTTGGGCGCGGGTGATGGCTGCGTTTGCCTCGTCGAGCCGTCCCTCGGCCAGACGCAGGCGGGCCAGGAGCCGTTCTGCGATCAGCCGCCGCAGCGAGAAGGTCACCGAGGATGGCTCCGCTTTCGTGAGCGTATCCAGGGCAGGGCGCGCGTCGGTCAGCAGGAGCTCGGTACCGGACGGTTCCGGGCCGGTGAGGGCGAGGTTGGCCCACAGCAGCTTCAAGCCGAGACGCGCGCCAAGCCACTGCTTGTTGGTGGCATCCTGGGTCACGAGAGCGTCCAGCAGGCGGCCGGCCCGGTCCAGGGCGGCTTCGGCGGCGGCGCGATGGCCGGTGGCGATTTCCAGTTGTCCACCGATGATGAGACCCTGGGCCAGTTCCAGCCGCCAGCGGGCCACGGTCGGATCCCGGCGGTTGAGTTCGGCATAGCGGGTCTGCATGTCGGCGTAATGCGCCCGCGCTTCGTCGTACCGGCCGTCCTGTTCCGCCACCGAGCCGAGCCAGGAGGCGGTGTCGGCCCGGCGAAAAAGCAGTTCGGGGTCGGCCGGCTGTTCCGCGAGCATCAGGTCCAGCGTGTCGCGCTCCGCGACGAATCCGGCACGGGCGGCGGCCAGGTCGCCAGCCGCGAGATCGACCGCGGCGAGATTGTGGTGACCGTAGAAGACCTCGAGGCGCGCGCGCCGGCTCGGGCCTTCGGCGGCCGGCAAGGCCAGCGCGGTGTCGCGGTAACGCTCGAACCACTCCCGCTGGCGGACGCGGTTGCCCCGGCGGTGGGCGACAAACCCGATCCAATACTCGGCCTGTCCGCGTTCAAACAGCATGTCTCCGTTCGTGGGATGCCGGGTGACGAGCGCGGCGGCGCGGTCGTGGGCCGCGGTGAAGGCTTGCTCGGCCTCGGGGTAACGCGCCTGCTCTAGGCGCACTTCGCCGATCTGGGTCAGGGCCTTGGCCTGACGGGTGAGCGCGGCGTCGGTGAGATCGCGCGGATCAAGGGCGGTGAAATAGGCCATGGCCTTCTCGCCGACGGCGTCGAGAAGGTTGAGCCGGCCGATCTTTTGCAGCTCCGTGCGAAAGTCGCCCAGCATGAACGTCAGCAGATCTTCCGCCTGTTCCTGCCGGCGCTGGGCGTCCGCCCGCGCGGTCGCCTCGGCCTGCCCGGCGGCGCGGGCGGTGTCGCGCTCGGCGGCGGCGGTCTGTTCCGCCCGGGTCGCGCGGACGGCCTGGAGCGTGCTGACCAACGTGCCAGCCACGAGGGCAAGCGCCACGGCGAGCGCGCTGGCACACGCGAGGCGGTTGCGGGCGATGAACTTTCCGAAACGATAAAGAGAACTTGGCGGACGCGCCTCCACGGGTTCCTTTCGCAGATGGCGGCGGACATCCTCGGCCAGCGCGGCGGCCGTCCCGTAGCGCCGGTCACGGTCCTTTTCCAGGCACCGCATGACGATCCAGTCGAGGTCCCCGCGCAACGCGGCGGAGAGCCGAGGGGCGGCGGCGCCACGGAGCCGTGCCACCGTGGTCCGGTCGGCTTCCGCGAGGGTGGAAACCACGGTGGAGGGGCGCGGTGGATCCACTTCCCGGATGATGCGGCGGATCTCGAGAAAGCCGGCCTGCACGAGCTCTTTCGGGTCGTAAGGCGGGCGCCCGGTGAGCAGCTCATAAAGCAGCACACCGAGGGCGTAGACATCGCTGCGCGTGTCGAGGTCGACCTCGCGCTGCTCGGCCTGTTCCGGACTCATGTAGGCCGGCGTGCCAAGGAATTGCCCGAGTTCGGTGAACACGGCCTCGCCCGGATTCCGTCCCGCTGTGGCCTTGGCAATGCCGAAATCAATCACCTTGGGCGCCGGCTCCCCGTCGCGCACCGCGACAAGGATGTTGGACGGTTTCAGGTCGCGATGAATGATGCCCTTCTGGTGGGCGTGTTGCAGGGCGAGGCAAACGCGGGAGAACAGCGCCAGCCGCGCCTCCATGGTCAGGCTCTGCTCGTCGCAATAGCGCGTGATCGGCACGCCCTCGACGTACTCCATCACGAAATAGGGACGCCCGGCCTCGGTTGACCCGGCGTCGTACACCCGGGCGATGTCCGGATGGGTCATGAGCGCGAGGGTCTGCCGCTCAGACTCGAAGCGGGCGATGACGCTGCGGGTGTCCATGCCGAGCTTGATCACCTTGAGCGCCACCTGCCGGCGCAGGGGGGCGGTTTGCTCGGCGAGCCAGACCACTCCGCAGCCGCCTTCCCCGAGCCTGCGCACCAAGGTGTACGGACCGATCTGCATGCCGGGCTTTTCCTCCGTGGCCGGGGCCGGCCAGGACGTCAGCGGCTTCTCGAGAAAGCCGGCGGCGGCCTCGTGGGTGGCGAGCAGCGCCTCGATCCGCGCCCGCCGGGCCGGATCCCCCGCACAGACCCGGTCGAGGTAAGCACTCCGTTCGGACGGAGGCAGGTCCAGAACCTCGTTGAAGATGTCGTCGTCGCGGTTCAATGCGGGGTATCAGACAGAACTCGGCAGGGACAGCCGCCAGGGCGCGATGCGCAGGCGGCAATCCCAAGATGCGAAAGCCGGCGTTGGTCCGACGGGCGAACGAACGTGGATTCGTTTGGCGGAATGAGCGTCTGGATGAATGGTGGGGAAAAATCAGGTCTCCCCGGCCCGGGAAAACGCAGGTTCAAGGTACCAATGCGGGATTAGTGACAAAAAAGGGCCATGGTCGCAGAGGATTATCCGTCCCGGAGGCGGCAGACCTCGTTGTAAAGCCAGGTGCGGGCGTAGACCCAGTCGCGCTTGGCGGTGCGCTCGGAGATCCCGAGCACCTCGGCGGCTTCCTCGAGGCTGAGCCCGATGAAGTAGCGCTGTTTGACGAGCTCCGCCTTGCGCGGGTCGTGGGCGGCGAGGGCGTCGAGAGCGTCGTTGACGAGGAGGAGCTCGCGGTTGTCAACGCCGGTGGCCGGCAGTTCGAACAGGGTGTCGTTGGCGCTGACTTTTTCCAGCTGTCCCCCGTGACGGGCGGCGAGCTTGCGGCGGGCGTTGTCGATCAGGATGCGCCGCATGGCCTCGGCCGCGGCGGCAAAGAAGTGGGCGCGGTTGGCCCAGGCGGGCTGGTCCTCGCCACCGAGACGGAGCCATGCCTCGTGCACCAGTGCGGTCGCCTGCAAGGTCTGGCCGGGCGCCTCCCGGGCCATCCGGGCGGCGGCGAGGCGGCGCAATTCGTCGTAGACCAGCGGCAGCAATTCCTCCGCCGCGCAAGGGTCGCCTTGGCCGATCCGCTGGAGAAGGGGAGTGATGTTGTCAGGCCGCACGGGGCCAGAGGGTGCCTTTACGGTCGCGGGAGCGGAAGGAGAAAGTTCGGCATAGTGGGTCCGGCTCCTTTTGACCCGGAGTTGACGAAGCGATCACCGTGGGACACGCGGAAACCACGGGAGAGGCGGGGCTGCACCGGGGCAAGCGGGGGCAATTGAGGACCGTGCGGGCTGACGCCGGCGTAAACCTTGGAACGGGGCACGTGGTTCGCACCCGGTTTCGTGAATGGTTGGGTCCGACGATTCACGCTTTCTGTCATCCTGCGCCGGCGAATGATCGATCAGCGCGCTCGATCTCGAACCCGTTGCGGAAAGGTCACCACAGAAAACACGGAACACACAGAAACGCGCCTTTGCCCGTCGGCCCAGTCACGTGACCGGAGGCTCGTTTGGTCCGGCCATCTTGCCTGGCTTTCGGGATTCCGGAACTTCGGGGCATTTATCGTAATAAGCGCAGTCAGGCACTGAGCACACAGAGGCAATCCACATCCTTCCGGCTGAGGTGGCCGCGGCCCCGTGATGGCGGCTTCAGAATTCCAAGCGGATTCCGCGGGCGGTTGCCTCGGCCTTGGGTTCCACCAGCGCGCCGGCCTGGTTGAACATTTCCAGCGTGAGGACTGATTTGAAACTGCGGCCGTCGCGGGCGAGCGTGATGTCCTGAACCAGCACGCCATGGCCGCCGGGATTCCAACCGCCGCCCTTGGCGATCTCCTCGAAGCTGCCCGGCGGCTTGGTCCAGTAGAAGGTGTACTTTGCCTGAAACCGGCCCGGACCCGTCTGACGCCAGATCCCGTAGGCCGGGGCCACCGGGGGAACGCTGTCGTAGTTGGAGGACTCCGTCATCGTGCCGCCGGCATTGAACACGTACATGAACTCGAGATCCTTCACCGCCGCGAAGGAACCGGTCTTGAACTGAACACCGCCACGCCAGGCACCGACGAGACCGGTTTCAGGTTCGACCGCGGAGAGGGGACCGACCGTGGCGAGGAACAGGGCGAGCAGGGCAGGCAAGCATCGGAACGAGGATGTCATGGGTTTCATGGGTGGGAGGCGGCGGTTGAGAGGCGGAAAGCGGGGCCGGGGAACCAAGCCACCATGAGTCATTTTACTCCCGACGCGACCCTTTGGTTTTGGCCCGAACACAAAGCGTCGCGATTCGCGCTACGGCGAATCCGAATGCTCTGAGTTAGGTGCTCTCGTCGCCTCGAATTGTTGGAGCTGACGCAGCCACCACCGAACAAGGTAACACATCGCAACGGTCTGCGCAGTCCACCACAACGCCGTCGGTATGTTCGCCCACGAAGCAGCCAATATCATGATAATGCCCCAAAGCGTGATAGCGATGCCGGCTGCGATCAGCGCCATCGTGAGATACCAACCGAACTTCTTTCTCTTCCAGCAACCTAACGCCGCAGCCAAGGATGTGAGACCAAAGATGAAAACACCCGCTTGTCCGACAGGATCATAGCGGGTGACCTCAGTTCCGCTGCCTGAAGAATACCGATAGCGCTTCACTCCTGTGATGCCGCCTAAAAGTCCCATCGCGGCACAGAACAGGAGCACTATGACGATTATCTTCATCTTTAACGTCAGCAGTTAGACAGGACAGGGCTGCACCCCTTCGTGTCTGTAGTGCTCTGGAGTGTGCCCGGCAGGGGTGTGAACTGAGGAGGTGTAATTCCCCGATGCCATGATACAAAAGATAAAGTTAACGCATGAGACAAAGGCAACTGCGCAGCCGCGAGACTGGGGGGCTGACAGAAAGGGCCACAGTGACGTGGCCCTCCACCTGAAGAAGCTGTGCGTCGGGAGACCCGCCCTCCAGGTCGTCCATTAATCGACTCGTGCACCTCTCCTCGGCGCTCTCCGTGATCTCTGAGTTAAAAATGTATGGGATGGGATCGATCCACTTGCGTCCATTCGTGCGTTTCGTGGGCAAGAACGGTTTGGTCTGGCGATCGCGGACCCTGATGGATCCTTCGCACGGCTCAGGATGAACGACGGGGGAACCACGGAACACACGGAATACACGGAAGGTCGGCGGATGGCACAGGAGAGAACGGAGGGAATGGAGTGTCGTCCTTCGCGGGGTGCAGGATGACCGATGGGGAAGCGGCTCGCAGGGATGCGAGCCCTCCAATGGCGTCGCCCGGGTGGCACGGAAAGGGCCGCAAGGATCAGCCTTCGCCGGGCTCGCGCCTTCGCCTAGACTTTGACGAGGCAAGCCGTCTCGACGTGCGTGGCCCTCCACCTAGTGAAGAACCGCGGCGGGAAATCGCCGTCGATAGGGACGGGGTCGCGGCCCGATCAGACGAGCATCTTGCCGTTTTGGTAGACGATCTGGCCGGAGACGATGGTGGTCTTCACGCGGCCGGTGAGGTTCTGCTTGTCCCACGGGGAATTGATGGACTTGGAGAACGCGCCGTAGGTGTTGTAGAGCCAGGTCTCGGCGGGGTCGAAAATACAGACGTCGGCGCACGCGCCAGGGGCGAGGGTGCCGGCGGGGAGCTTCAAGATGTTGGCGGCCTTGCGCGTCATCAGGTCGATGACGTGGCTGAGCTTGAACTTGCTCTTCTTCACCAGGACATCGAGGCACACAGGCAGGGCGGTTTCGAGGCCGAGGATGCCGTTGGGCGCGTAGTCGAACTCGCGGTCTTTTTCCTCCGGGGCGTGCGGGGCGTGGTCGGTGCCGATACAGTCGAGCGTTCCATCGCGCAGGCCGTCGATGATCGCCTGGCGGTCCGCCTCGGTGCGGAGCGGCGGGTTCATCTTGAAATTGGTGTCGTAGGTCCCGAGCGCTTCCTCGGTGAGGGCGATGTGATGGGGCGTGGCCTCGGCGGTGACGCGGATGCCATCCTTCTTGGCCTGGCGCATGAGCTCGACCGAGTGGGCGGAGCTGATGTGCTGCATGTGGATGTGGGCGCCGGTGTAACGGGAGAGGATGATGTTGCGCGCAACGACGATGTCCTCGGCGGCATGCGGCCAGCCTTTCAGGCCGAGGCGGGTCGACATGACACCCTCGTTCATGACGGCTTTCTGCGTCATGGACTCGTCCTGACAGTGGTCGAGGATCGAGAGGCCGAACATCTTGGCATACTCGACGGCACGGAGCATGAGCTCGTTGGACTGGACGCACAGCCCGTCGTCGGTGAGCGCGACGACGCCGGCCTTTTGCAGCGAGCCGTGCGGGGCGAGGGACTGGCCCTTCATGCCGACGGTGATGCAGCCGGTGGGATAGACGTGGACCGGGGCGGTGGCGGCGACGGACTTGATGAGGGCGACGGTGCCGGCGTTGTCGACGACGGGCGAGGTGTTGGGCATGCACACCACCGTGGTGAACCCGCCCGCGGCCGCGGCCTGCGAGCCGGTGAGGATGGTCTCCTTGTGCGTCTGGCCGGGCTCGCGGAAATGGACGTGGATGTCGACAAGACCGGGGCACACAACGAGGCCCGCGGCGTCGACGGTCTTCGCCTTTTTCTTCTGTGCCGGCGTGAGACTCTCGACGAACTTGCCGTCGATGATGAAAACATCGCCGGCATCATCCCGCTTGGAGGCGGGATCGATCACGCGGCCGTTCTTGATATGAATTGCGGACATCGGGGAGAAGGTGGGATTGGCGACGGGTGGGTTGCTGCAGCGGGCAGTCGGGTAAAAGTATCAGGTAACAAGAATCAAGTATCAGGAAAGGTCTGGAAGGCAGAGGCAGGGAGTCCTGTGACTTGGCACTTGATCCTTGTCACTTCAGGTGACCGGCACGGTCACCGCCTCCGGTTGTCCGCCGGCGCAGAGGTAGAGGCAGGCCATGCGGACGGCGATGCCGTTGGTGACCTGCTGGAGGATGACGCTCCGGGAGGAGTCGGCGATGTCGGTGTCGATCTCGACGCCGCGGTTGATCGGGCCGGGGTGCATGATGATGGCGTCGGGTTTCACCCAGCTGGCGCGGGTGTAGTTGAGGCCGAACATGCTGGTGTACTCGCCAAGCGAGGGGAAGTGGGTGGCGCCCTGGCGCTCGTGCTGGATGCGGAGGAGCATGACGACATCGGCGTCGGCGAGGGCCGTGCGGAGATTGTGGGAGACGCGGACGCCCATGGACTCGAACCAATGCGGCACAAGGGTGGAGGGGCCGACGATGGTGACATCGGCGCCGAGCTTGGTGAGGGCGTGGATGTTGGAGCGGGCGACGCGGCTGAAGAGGATGTCGCCGAGGATGACAACCTTGCGGCCCTTCAGGCTGCCGAGCTTCTCGCGCATCGTGTACACGTCGAGCAGGGCCTGGGTCGGGTGCTCGTGCGCACCGTCGCCAGCGTTGACCACCGGGATGCCAAGGACCTTGCTGAGGTAGAGCGGCGAGCCGCTGGCCGAGTGACGGAGCACGATCATGTCAGCATTGAGCGCCTGGATGTTTTGCGCGGTGTCGCGAAGCGTTTCACCCTTGGTCGTGCTGGAGGCGGCGGCGTCGAAGGAGATGACGTCGGCGCTGAGGAGCTTGGCCGCCATCTCGAAGGAGATGCGGGTGCGCGTGCTCGGCTCGAGGAAGAAATTGACGATCGTCTTGCCGCGGAGGGCCGGGACTTTCTTGACCTTGCGGTCGAGGATGCGGCGGAACGCGCCGGCGGTGGCGAGGATCTGCTCGATCTCGCCGCGCGTGAGTTCCTCGATGGTGAGAAGGTGTTGGCGGTTCCAGGGCACGGTGGGGAAGGGTTGGGCGGCAGGGATCAGGTAACGGGAGGAATGGCGGAGACGGATCAGGCGGTGGGTTTGGCGCGGCCGGCTTTGGGCTTGGCGGCGTCCACGCTGAGCTTGTCGAGGCGGGGAGTGTCGGGGTCGAGCACGACGCGCACCTTCTCGTCGTCATAGGCGACGAGGGTGATGCCGGTGTAGGTGGCCGCAAAGGGCAGGCGACGGCCGCCGCGGTCCACGAGGACGGCGAGTTCGACGCTGGTCGGACGGCCGTGGTCAAAGAGTTCGTCGAGCGCCGCCTTCACGGTGCGGCCGGAGTGCAGGACGTCGTCGGCGAGGATGACGGTGGCGTCGTTAACATCATGCGGGATGAGGGTCGGCGCGTGCTCCTTGGGAATGGGATTGGCGCCGATGTCGTCGCGATGAAAGGAAATGTCCAGCGTGCCGATGCCGGGCTGGAGACCGGCCCTTTTCAGCTGAGCCACGAGGCGTTGGGCGAAGACGATGCCGCCGTTGGCAATGCCCAGAACGAGCAGACGGGAGGTCTGCAGGTGGCGGCTGGCAATGGCGCTGGCTACGCGATCGATCGCCTGATGGATGGTTTTTGCGTCGTGCTTCGAGAGTGTGGCCACGAGCCTCAGTTTGTGGGCGCAGGGGTCTGGCTCGTAAAGCGCAAAGGCAGAATGGGGCGGGACCGGAACTGTTGTGGGATTCACGCAGCCGGCACGGATCGGGCATTGTTGGGGTCTCTTGCGGGTATTTTTCCTGTGGGCATCGAGGACGCGGTACCGCCTGTGCGCGGCGGTCCGGAGGCGCAGAATGGGGCGAGGCGAGCCGATGCGGGCCTTTCGGCGCCGAGCCTGGCGGCCGCGCCATCGCGGACCGGGGCCGAGCGGGTGGAAGGCGGCGTGGCGATTCGGCCGACATTGGCGGTGTATCCGTCCGCCCCGGGCTGCCGCTTGAGACTTACGTTAACAAGTGACACCGGTCACGGCCTGCTTGCGATGCTCTCCAACACCCCCCGCCCCGGCGGGCACCGGTTCGACCGAGCTCACTGCCAGGACCCTCTTCCTAGAGGGGATTTCACGGAGTTATGATTCGGTCCACTCGATCAAGCCGGACTCATGCCGTTGGACCGGACCTTTATGGTTCCACGACAGTCATCGCCGGCAGAGGGACCTGCCGGCCCACCTGATTATTGAAGGTCGCGTAATCGACGGACGGGTTTAGTCCGAATTGTCGCTCGGGTGGTGGCGTACGTAAATCTTCCGAAAAAGCACTTAATAGTCAGCGGTGAAACGACTTAAGCCACTCTCTTTGTCCGAGCGGCGTCACGAATCGGCAGGCTCATGCCGAGGTTTTCTACGAGTCGGAATTGGTATCGGAGTCTAGACTCCCGCTGGGTTCTCTGCGGCTCGAGGCCGCGCGCCCCGCGGGCGCTTTGAGATGGTGGACCTTACTGGACTCGAACCAGTGACCTTTTCGATGTCAACGAAACGCTCTAACCAACTGAGCTAAAGGTCCGCAAAGAGGCAGGAGTGAATGGTTCGCTGAAGGTGGTGCAAGGAAAATTCCTAGGCAGGTGAGAATATGTCAGGAGGCTTTGGCCGGTGTCGCCGCGGTGCTTGAATTTGGGTTAAATCCTGTCCATTCGTGATTAGAAAATGCTGCAAACCCTCCGCATCCGCAATCTCGCGCTCCTCGATGAGGTGGAGCTGGACTTTGAGAGCGGTTTCACGGCGGTGACCGGCGAGACCGGCGCGGGCAAAAGCATTCTGCTCGGGGCGCTCTCCTTGCTGGCCGGCGCCCGGGCCGACAAGACGATCGTCCGCCAGGGGGCTGACGCCTGCGAAGTCGAGGCGGCCTTGTTTTTTTCCGACACGCGCCGGCTCGACATGGTGCTGGCCAACCTCGGCCTGCCGGCCTGCGACGACGGCGTGTTGATCATCAAGCGCAGTCTCCCCCGCGAAAAGGCGCCGAAGCTTTCGGTCAACGGCGGTCTGGCCACGCTCTCCGCCCTGCAGGAACTCGGGGCGCAATGGATCGACTTTCACGGCCCCGGCGAACCGCGCCGCTTGCTCAAGGAAAATGGTCAGCGCGAGCTGCTCGACCTGTTTGCCCGCAACAGCGGGGTCCTGGAAAAATACCAGGCGCTGTACAACCGCTGGCGGGATCGCATGGCCGAGCGGGAACAGCTGGCTGGAGCCGACAAGCTCTCGGCCGACCAGATTGAGTTCCTCAAGGCGCAGCTGTGCCGGATCGATTCGCTTGAAATCACGGAGGAGGCGATCGGCGCGTTGGAGCGGGATTTCCAGCGCCAGCAAAGTGCGCAGGAGATCGTGCAGCTGGCGTCGCGACTGAGCCACGGGTTGAGCGGGGAAGAGGGACTGCTGGGGCAGCTGGCGGCACTGTTGCGCGACGCGCGCCAGCTCGAGGCCTTCGACGAAAGCAGCAAGGTGCTGGCCGACCGGCTGCAGTCCGCTTCGCTGGAACTCGGAGACCTGGATGCGGAATATTCCACCCTGGCGACCTCGCTGAATTTCGACCCGGAGCAGGCCGAGGCCCTGCAGGAGAAAATGAACACGTGGCTCGAGCTCAAGCGGAAGCACGGGGCCAAGGTGGAGACCGTGCTGGCCGCCCGCGACGACATGCGCCGCCGGTTGGAAGTGCAGGGCGACGTGGAGGGAGCGCTGACCAAGCTGGACCAGCAGATCGCCGCCGACGCCAAGGCCGTCCGCCAGGTCGCGGCGGAACTCCGCGCCACCCGGGAGAAGGCCGCGCAGGCCCTGGCCCGCGTCGCCGGCAAGGTGATCGTGCAGCTGGGTTTCAAGAAGGCGGATTTCCGGGTGCAACTGACCCCGCTCGCCGCTCCCGGACCGCACGGCGATTGCGGCGTGGAGTTTCTGTTTTCGCCCAATGTCGGTGAAGCGCCCCTGCCGCTCAACCGCATCGCGTCGAGCGGCGAACTGGCCCGCGTGATGCTGGCGTTGAAGGCGGTGCTGGCCGAGATCGATGACGTGCCGCTGCTCGTGTTTGACGAGGTGGACGCCAACGTCGGGGGCGAGATCGGGCGCATTGTGGGCGAGAAGATGGCCGACATCGCGGACCGGCACCAAGTGCTCTGCGTGACGCATCTGCCCCAGGTCGCGGCCCAGGCGGCCAATCATTTTGTCGTGATCAAGGACCAGAGCGGTGCCCGGGCGTCGGTGCAGATCGAATCCATCCACGAGAACCGCAAGACACGGGTGGGGGAGCTGGCGCGCATGTTGGGAGACCGCAGTGCGAAGAGCGCCCAGGCCCACGCCGAGGAACTGCTCCGCTTGCGGGAGTAGGTGGGAGCGGGGGCTTTGGGCTGATCCCAAGGTCCCTGTGACTTTGGGTCCTGGATTTTCGGCAATTGTAGGCGAGGTCTTCGGAGACCCCGCCCTGCAAGGGGCCAAGCCCGACCGGTCTGCCGGGCAAACAGTGCCGGTGCGCAAGATTGCACACTGTGCCACACACGGGGCTGGCGTGGAGCGCCGGAATATGTTGGGTTGGGGGCATGTCTCAAGCCACCACGCCCTTCGCCCGTCGCATGGACCAGATGCGCCCCTCGACGATCCGCGAAATCCTGAAAATCACCGCGCAGCCCGATGTGATCTCCTTTGCCGGCGGTTTGCCGGCTCCGGAGCTCTTTCCGGTCGCCGAGGTGAGGGCCGCCGCAGACCAGGTGCTGGTCCGCTACGGCAGCCAGGCGTTGCAATACGGCCAGAGCGAGGGCTACGCGGCCCTGCGGGAATGGATCGCGGCGGAAATGGGCCAGCGCGGAATCAAGGCGACCGCGACGGACGTGCTGGTGACCAACGGATCGCAGCAGGTGCTCGATCTCATGGGCAAGCTGTACCTGAATCCCGGCGACGTCGTCCTGACCGAGAATCCGACTTATCTGGCGGCGATCCAGGCCTTCCAAACCTTCGAGGTGAAGTTCGTGCCGGTGCCGACCGATGAGAACGGTCTGATCCCCGAGGCGCTGCCCGAGCTCATCCGGCAGCATCGCCCGAAGTTCCTCTACACCATTCCCAATTTCCAAAATCCCACCGGGATCACGCTGTCTGGCCCGCGACGCGAGACGCTTGCGAAGCTGGCCGCCGAGCACCACCTGCTGGTCGTCGAGGATGATCCCTACGGCAAGTTGCGCTATCGCGGTACGGACATCCCCCCGATCAAGCACTGGGACGAGGCGGGACAGGTCATCTATGCGAGCACCTTCTCGAAGATCATCGCCCCCGGTATCCGTACCGGCTGGCTCATTGCCCCCCCGGAAATCTTCAAGCGCCTGCTGATCCTCAAGCAGGCTTCGGACCTGCACACGTCGAGCTTTGACCAGATCCTGGCCTACCTGTACCTCACCAACAATGACCAGGTAGCCCACCTGAACAAGATTCGCCGCTGCTACGGTGAGCGCTACGACGTGCTCGACAGCACCCTGCGCAGCGCCATGCCGGCGGGCTACTCCTGGACCAAGCCGGAGGGTGGCATGTTCCTCTGGATCACGGGTCCGAAGGAACTCGACTCGCTGGAGCTCCTGCAGCGATGCATCGCCCAAAAGGTGGCGTTTGTCCCGGGCAGGGATTTCTTTCCGGCCGACGCGGGCAGGAACTTTCTGCGGCTCAACTATTCCAACTCGACCCCCGAACGCATCCGCGAGGGTGTCGGCCGCATCGCGGCCTTGTGCCGGACCTGAAGCGTCTGCGGGATTGCTTCGCGGGGGACGGACTTCTAGTTTGCCCCCATGAACCACCCCATTTCACGCCGCACCGCGCTCAAACAGATGGGCGCGGGCACCGCCCTTGCCACCACCTTGAGTTTTGGACAATCCACGGCCGCCGCAAATGAGGCCGATGCCGCCCGCATCGATCGGGTGAAGCAGTCGGTCTGCCAGTGGTGTTTCAAACAGCTCTCCCTCGACGACCTGTGCGCCGCGGCGGTCGGCATGGGTTTGAAGTCGGTCGAGCTGCTGCAGCCGAAGGATTTTGGCACCTTGAAGAAACACGGCCTGGTCTGCGCCATGGTCATGAACCCATCGGCCAAGGTGGGGGAGGCAAGCGTCGGCGGCATCACCAAGGCTTGGAACCGGCCGGAGTATCACGATGCGCTGGTGGAGGTTTATGAAAAGCAGCTGCACGCGACGGCGGAAGCGGGCTTTCCCAGCCTGATTTGTTTTTCCGGGAATCGCGACGGCATGAGCGACGCGCAGGGGTTGGAGAATTGCGCGATTGGTCTCAAACGCATCGTGCCGCTGGCCGAAAAACTCGGTGTTACCCTGTGCATGGAGCTGCTGAACAGCCGGGTGAATCACAAGGACTACATGTGCGACCGGACCGAGTGGGGCGTGGAGCTGTGCAAGCGCATCGGCTCTGATCGCTTCAAGCTTCTCTACGACATTTATCACATGCAGATCATGGAGGGGGACGTCATCGCCACCATCCAGCGCCATCACCAGCATATCGGCCATTATCACACGGCCGGCGTGCCCGGCCGCCACGAATTGGATGAAAAACAAGAGCTGTATTACCCGGCCATCATCCGGGCGATCATGGACACGGGCTATCAGGGCTATCTCGGACAGGAATTCATCCCGGCCGGGCCCGACGCTCTGGCTGCCTTGCGGGCGGGGGTGAAGGTGTGTGACGTGTGAGCGAGGCTTTGTTTTTGTTCGGTAGAATCTGATCGCTCGGCTGGTTTGGCGTGTGCAGCGGGAGCTGCGGCACGGAGTTGAGTGTTGGCCGGGGACTGTTCGATTGCCTTCAGGAGGCGCTTGCGTCTGGATTGCGTCTGATGAAACCCCAACATCTTCGGCCGGCCGTCGCTTTTGTATTTCTGCTGGTCGCGTTGGTCGCACCGGCAAGTGCCGCGCCGTTGCGAGTGCTCTATTTCACGAAATCGTCGGGATTCGAGCACAGCGTCGTGAAGCACGAGAACGGCCAGCCGAGCTACTCGGAGAAGGTGCTGACGGCTTTGGGGGCGCAGCAGGGCATCGTCTTCACGTTCAGCAAGGACGGATCGCAATTCACGAAAGCCTACCTCGCCCAGTTTGACGTGCTGCTGTTTTATACGAGCGGTGATCTTTGCAGCACGGGCACCGACGGCCAGCCGGGCATCACGGTCACGGGATTGAACGCGCTTTTCGACTTTGTGGAGCAGGGCGGGGGTTTCGTCGGGTTGCACGCCTGCAGTGACACCTTTCACACCAACGAGCGTGGCGGGGGCAACAACCCGCGCCGGCGGCAGCGCTACCGGCTTTACGGGGAGGCGGCTGATCCCTTTGTGAAGCTGCTGGGCGGGGAATTCATCCGGCACGGACCGCAGCAGGTTGCGCGGGCGCGCGTGGTTGATCCCGCTTTTCCCGGGTTCGGGGCGCTGGGCCAGGAAATCCAGGTGATGGAGGAATGGTACACGCTCAAGGAGTTCGCGGCGAATGTTCATGTTTTGCTCGTGATGCGCACCGAAGGCATGGAGGGAGCGGATTATCTGCGGCCTGACTATCCCTTGGCTTGGGCGCGCCTGCACGGCAAGGGACGCGTGGCCTATAACGCGATGGGGCACCGCGAGGACGTCTGGGACAGCGCGGCCTTTCAATCCATGCTCGTGGGCATGCTCACCTGGGCCGGGCACCGGAACGATCACGAGCTTGTCGGAAATCTGGTAAGCGTTGTTCCCGGTCATGCCACGCTGCAAAAACCACCCCCTGAAGTTAAGGAATAGCTGCCGGTTCGTGGTGGGAATCCGCGCCCACCTCTCGCCGATCAGCGCGGCCCGGTCACCCGATGGGCGGAGCGCCGCGGTGGCCCGACTGCGCATATTAGAAACAAGGGGCGCGCGTGGGGTGGCAACAGATGCGCAGCGCTTCGGCGAGGATTTCGCCATACTGCAGCATCAGAATTAACCAAAGTGTACCCCGAACCCGTCCTTTAACCCCAAAGCTGAACTCACCATGAAATTCAAACCTAGCTGTTCCAAGAGCGCCCTGATCTTCGGTGGCACCGCGATCTGGGGCCTGTTCCTCGTGGGCTGCGTCATGGTCGACCGGACCGTGATCGCGCCACCCAGTGTGCCGGGCGCCACCTTCGTCGGCTCGGCCAAGTGCTCCCAGTGTCACGAGGAGGTCACCTCCAAGTTCCACGATGCGACCCATGCAAAACTGATGGCCAAGGGCGGCAACGCCCAGGACATCGGGTGCGAGTCCTGTCACGGACCCGGCTCGCTGCACGCCAAGGCGGGTGGCGGTCGCGACAATATCGTGAATCCGAACAGCTCACCTGAAACCTGCTTCCAATGCCATCTGGACAAACGCGGTGAATTCTCCCTGCCGAACGCCCACCCGGTGCTAGCCGGCAAGATGTCCTGCAGCGACTGTCACGAGCCCCACAAGGGTGATGCGGTGATGGAAAACAGTGGCAGCATCGACGGACTCAACGCCACCTGCACCAAGTGCCACGTGCAACAGGCCGGACCTTATGTCTTCGAGCACGAGGCCTCCCGCGAAGGCTGCGTGGTCTGCCACAACCCGCACGGTTCGATCAACGCCAAGATGCTGAAGGCCCGGAACCAGAATCTCTGTCTCCAGTGCCACTTCCAGCAGCAGACCGCCCCGGGCGTCATCCTGATCGGTGGTCGTGACCACGCCTCGTTCCTGTCCCGCGGCACCTGCTGGTCCGCCGGCTGCCATGAGTCGGTCCACGGCTCACACGTCAGCTCATCCCTCCGCTTCTAACCCACCGCCAACCCCAACTGCGATGAAATCGAATTATCTTTCCCTCCCGATTCGTCGGCCTGCCGTGCTGGTGTGCGCGGGCCTGTTCAGCCTCGCCGGTCTCCTGGCGGCGGCGACCAAGGAAGCCGTGCCCGAGAACTACATTGATTTCTCGGTCGGAGCCAGCTCCGTGGACGGCAGCAAGCCGGCCTTTCAGAAGTCGCTGCAGACGACCAGCAAGAGCACCTACGGCGTGGAAGACATGTATGTGTCGAAACAGCTGAACGACTCGACCTCGCTCACGCTGCGCGGCCATGCACTCGGTGGCGACAACAGCTTCCTCCTTGATCTGAAGATCACGAAGGACGATGTCGGCTATCTGAAGCTCGGTTACAAGGAGTACCGCGTGTGGTACAACGGCCTGGGCGGTTATTACCCGCCGAACGGCTTCTACAAGCAGCTCTTCGACGAGGACCTGCACACAGACCGCGGCAACCTGTGGTTCGAGGCCGGCTTCACGCCCGAGGACAAGCCGCATTTTGTCTTCCGCTACGATCTCTTCACCCGCAAGGGCACGAAGGATTCGACCTCTTGGGGTGACACGGCGCTGGCGATCAATTCAGCCAACACCCGCGGCCTGCTGCCATCCTTCTATTCGCTGGATGAGACCCGCCACCAATTGAGCGGCGTCGTCTCACAAAAGCGGGAGAGCGACAACTGGGAACTCGGGGTGCGCTATGACAAAGGCGACTACACCAACAGCCGCAACGAGAGCCGCCGCGGCGGTGAAAGCATCGGCCGGGTGATCACCCACAAGGAAGGCCGGGACTACGATCTGTTCCAGGTTCGCGGACTTTATGTGAACCAGATCCAGGAAAAGCTCATGGTCACCACGTCCGTGGCGCGGACGAAGATCGACAGCACATTGAGCGGCACCCGTATCTATGGCATGGACTATGATCCGGTCTACGATCCTCTTTTCCAGAACCGCCAGCAGCGCGACGAAGGCTTCTTCAACCTTTCCGGCCACACGGAAATGAAGCAGTCCGTCGGCACGATCAGCGCGATGTACACGCCAAACGAACAGTGGACCTTCGTGCCCACGGTGCGGTTGGAGAACATCGATTCTGACAGCATGGCCGAGTTCGTGGAGACCAACTTCACCTCCGCCCGGGTGGCCGACAACACCGAGCTGGAGTCATCCAGCAACCGCTCGTGGAAGAACCTGACAGGGGCGTTCGAGGCCCGTTACAAGGGGATCAAGAACATGACCTTCAATTTCAAGGCCGAGTGGAACCACTCCACGGGCGACCTGACCGAGGAGGAGATCGATGAACCCGGCACCCCGGCGGCGGCCGTCACGATCGATCGTGACACGGAATTCAAGCGCGACTCGCAGAAGTACTCGGCGACCGCCAACTGGTACCCGGCTCCGGGCACCACGGTGGCAGCCCAGTATTACTTCAAGGCCCGCCAGAACGACTACAATTCCACCCGGGACAGCACGAGCCCGGCGCTCACCTCGGGTGACCGCTACCCGGCCTACATCGCCAATCAGGATCTGGAGACCAACGACTTCAATGTGCGTCTGTCCCTGCGCGCCAGCCCGAAAGTGCGCCTCGTCACCCGCTATGACTATCAGAAGTCGACGATCCGCACGCAGGATGTGGGCCTGGCCTTCGGGCAGAGTGGCTCCATGACGAGCCACATCATCTCGGAGACCGTTTCCTACAATCCGCTCTCCCGGTGGTATGTCCAGGGTACGGTCAACTATGTGTGGGACCAGCTCACCACTCCGGCGACCCAGCTAACCGGTGCCGCCCTGAACCGCGTGCGCAACAGCGATGCCAACTACATGAACTTCACCCTTAGCTCGGGCTATGCCCTGGATCAGGACTCCGATCTTTATGTGGACTACAGCCTGTACCGCGCCTTCAACGACTTCATCGACAACTCGGCCTACTCCGTCGCCTATGGCACCCAGGCCCGCACCCAGCAGGTGGGCGTGACCTGGTTCCGGCGCCTCGACAGCCGCACGGCCCTCACCATGCGTTATGCTTATGCGAAGAACACGGATGACGCCATCGGTGGTCTCGCCAACTACGAGGCCCATATGGTCTACGGCAAGATCCAGTATCGTTTCTAAGCTTCTCCCTGATCCATCAACCGGCTATACTACCACCATGAAAATATCGACCAAGTTAGTGTTGCTCAGTCTGGCAATCCCGGCCGCGGCCACCCTGAGTTATGCGGCTACTGCCGAAGAGAATTGGGAAAACAACTGCGCCTCCTGCCACGGCGCAGACGGCAAGGCCCAGACCAAGCAGGGCAAGAAACTCAAGATTCGTGACTACACCGAAGCCGCGGTCCAGGCCGAGCTCAAGGACGACGAGATGGAGAAAGCCATCCTCGAAGGCGTCAAGGAGAACGGCAAGGAACGCATGAAGGCATTCAAGGGCGAGCTAGAGAATCCTGAAAAGGAGGCCAAGGAACTCGTGGCCTTCATCCGGAAGCTCAAGGCCTGAGTCGCCCGCCCATCAACGCCGCCGTCAGCCCACCAGCTCGCGGCGGCTTTTTAGTTTAACCACCGCCCGTTCCTCCACGCCCATGAATACCGATCTTCCCCCAACCTCCGCGCCCACCCCGAAACCCCGGTCAAACTTTAACAACTGGATCAGCGCGCTGGGCGGGGTGCTTGCCGTGGGGGCGCTCTTTTCCTTCGCCCTGCTCACCTGGATGGACCTGACCGGGGCACACAAGAATCCCTATCTCGGCATCTTCTCCTACATCGTCGCCCCGGGGTTCCTGATTTTGGGACTGGCGATCAGCTTCTTTGGAGCCTGGGCGCAGCGCCGCTGGGCGCTCAAGCACACGAATCAGCCGGATAAATGGCGGCTGGATATCAGCAACAAGAGCCAGCGCCGGTTGCTGATCCTGTTTGGTTCGGGCGGCGTGCTGTTTCTGTTGCTCAGCGCCTTCGGTTCCTACCAGTCCTACCATTATGCCGAGTCGACCCAGTTTTGCGGCCAGGTCTGCCACTCGGCGATGAACCCGGAGTTTGCCACCTACCAGCGCGGGGCGCATGCGCGCGTCGACTGCGTGGAGTGTCACGTCGGCTCCGGCGCCAAGGCCTTTATCCAGGCCAAGCTCAACGGCACCCGGCAGCTGATCAGCTTCACCCTGGACAACTACCAGCGGCCGATCCCCACGCCTGTGCACAACCTGCGTCCGGCCCGCGAGACCTGCGAAAAGTGCCACTGGCCCGAGAAATTCCACGGCAACATCGAGATGGTCTACGACCACTACCTTTCCAACCGCCGCAATGACGAGCACACCATCCGGATGCTGATGCACGTCAACGCCGGGCGCCCCGGCAGCCCGTTGGGCGGCATTCACTGGCATGTGAGTCCGGACAATCGCGTCGAATACTACGCCGCCGACGAAAAGCGGCAGGACATCGTCTGGATGCGCGTGACCAACCGGAAGGACGGCACGAGCCGGATTTTCCGCAACCAGGAGTTCAAGGGCGAGCCGCCGGCCGGCACGGTCCGCGAGATGGACTGCATTGACTGTCACAACCGTCCGGCCCACGTGTTCCCGACCGCGAACGACGCGGTTGAGAAGGCCATGGCGATCGGAGCCATCAGCACGAAGCTCCCCAACATCAAGCGTTCCGTCGTGCAGGCGATGGTGCAGCCGGAGATCAAGACCGGCGCCGAGGCGCCTGGGCTGATCGCTGAGTTTCTCCAGGCCAAGTACAAGGACCCGAAGGATTCGGAAGCGCTGGCCGCGACCATCGCCGAGACGCAACGGATCTTTGCCCAGACCATCTTCCCGGAGCGTAAGGCCGACTGGCGCGTCTATCCCAACAATATCGGCCACAAGGACTGGGCGGGCTGCTTCCGCTGTCACGACGACAAGCACAAGACCGAGAAAGGAGAGACCGTCCGGGCCAGCGACTGCACTTCGTGCCATTCCATCATTTCCCAAGGCAAGGGAGAGGAACTCGCGGCCATCAGTGCCACCGGCCTTGAATTCAAGCACCCAGGCGGTGAATACGATGAGGAACTGACCTGCGCCGACTGCCACAACGGCGGCATCCAAGGGAAGTAACTCTCCAGCGGTTTTCTCTGGTTGAGCGCAAGGGAGCCGACCCGGTTCTGCGGGAGTGACCGCGGTCGCGACCGTCGCGTGCAAGCACGCTCCCACAACCGAGCCGATCTGGAAGCGGCGGTACGACGATTAACTTTGGAGGCTCGGCGCTCGCCGCCGTCCGCGGAAGCCGGTAAGCAGCGCTTCGGTCGCTCGGATACTTTAACGGTGAAACAGGGATAGATGGTTTTTGCCCGTTGCGGGCGGGGAGCGTCGGCCTACGCAAAATAGGCCGACGCTCCGGCAAGGGTTGCGGAGCGTCGCTGGCGACTTGTTGGCATAGTGTCTCCGACAGCAATGACGCCATCGCATCCTTCGGGCTGGCTGGTTGGCGGCCTGATGGTCATCTTGACCGCGGCCGGTGGGGCCGATCTTGTGGCTGCGGCCAAGGCCAAACCTCCGCCGGTGGTGCCCAACAGCGAGTGTCTCGACTGTCACGAGGCGGAATTCAAATCCCGCAAGAAGGGCCAGCCCAAGGAGTGGGTGGGAGTGAAGCCCGAGGCCTACACCCATTCGGCCCACGGAGACCTGGCCTGCGTCGAGTGCCACACCGCCATCACCGAGCCCGAGCACCCGTCCAAGCTGCCGCCAGTGGACTGCCGCTCCTGCCATGAGAAGGCGTCGTCGTCGCATGTCTTCCACCCGCGACTCGCGCTGGATCCCATGCCGGCAGGCCGGGATACGGCGTGTCAGGAATGCCACCAGCCGCACGAGATGCTCGCGATCAAGGATCCCGGTTCGAACTTTAACCGGGCCGCCCAGTCGGAATCGTGCGGGCGTTGTCATGAGTCGGCGCGTGACGGCTATCTAGCCTCCGCCCATGCGACGCGTCCGGCCGGTCGCGAGGCGCTCGCGCCTGATTGCCTCAGCTGTCATCGGGAGCCCATCTCCAGTGTCGGTCCCAACCGGTTGGTCGCGGACCTCAAGCTCGCCCAGATTCAGCTCTGCGAATCCTGCCACGTGCGCAAGAGCGAGGTGGCCAGCCAGACGGTCCTCGGGGCCCGCTTTGTCACGGGTTTTGAGCGCTCGGTGCACGGCGCGGCGTTGCAGGCGGGGAAGGAGCAGTCCGCCTCCTGCGTGGACTGTCACGGTGCGCACACCATGAACAAGGCCGCCGTGGCCGGGGCAAAGGTCAACCGCTTGCATCTCACCGAGACCTGCGCCCGGTGTCATGAAAAGGAGGCGGAGGAATACCGCTCCAGCATCCACGCCGAGGCCTTGGCCAAGGGGAATCCAGACTCTGCCGGTTGCACCAGCTGCCATGGCGAGCACGATATCAGGGCTCATTCGGATCCGGGGGCGCCTGTGCACAAAGCCAATCTCGCCCAGCAGGTATGTGGAGAGTGTCATTCTTCCGTCCGTCTCACCAAGCGCTACGGGCTGTCGAGCGATACCTTTCGGAGCTTTTCCGACAGTTATCACGGACTCGCGGTCCGGGGCGGGGCGGTGAGTGTGGTCAATTGCGCCAGCTGCCACAGCAGCCACGCCATCAAGACTCAAGACGACCCCACCTCGACGGTGCACAAGAGCAACCTCGCGCAGACCTGCGGGGAGTGTCATCCGGGGGCCGGTCGGCGGTTTGCCATCGGCTCGGTGCACGCCAGCGAGAATCGGCGGGAAGAGTCGCCACTGCTCTACTGGATTGCGACGCTCTATGTACTGATGATCACGGTGGTCGTCGGTGGGATGGTGGTGCACAACGGTCTCGATTTCCTCAAAAAGACCCGCCGCAAACTGGCCGTCCAGAAAGGCGAACTCATCGAGCCCAGGTTGGAGCATCGTCTGTACGTGCGCATGACCGGCCATGAACGGGCCCAGCACCTCGTCCTCGTGGTGAGTTTTGTCGTGCTGGTCATCACCGGTTTCATGCTGCGCTTTCCCGAGGCCTGGTGGGTGGTGGCCCTGCGCCGGCTCAGCGACCGGGCCTTCGAGTGGCGCGGCATCATTCATCGCGTGGCCGGGGTGATCATGTTGGCCGGAGGAGCCTGGCACGTGGGCTATCTGGCATTCACGCGGCCGGGACGGCAGCTGTTCCGCGACCTGCTGCCCCGTTGGCGCGATGCCATCGATCCGTGGCGCGTGCTGAAATACAATCTCGGTCTCGCCCCGACCAAGCCGGCGTTCGGCCGGTTCAGTTACATCGAGAAAGTCGAATACTGGGCCATGGTCTGGGGCACGTTGCTGATGGGCGTGACCGGTGCCATCCTCTCGTTCGACAACACCTCGATCAATCTTTTCTCGAAGCTCGGCTTCGATGTCTCGCGCACGATCCACTACTACGAGGCGATCCTCGCGACCCTGGCGATCATTGTCTGGCATTTCTACTTCGTGATCTTCAATCCCGACGTCTACCCCATGAACCTGGCGTGGCTGACCGGCAAAATGTCCGAGGAGGAAATGCACGAGGAGCATCCGTTGCAGCTGGAGGAACTGAAGCGGGCGGAGAAGCACGCAGACTCCCCGGGTAGGCCACCGGCGGCCCGGCCTCCGAGCGACGGTCCGACCGGTTAGGTGGGACGCCGGCATTTCCTGCAAGATACGCCCACGGGCACGCAAAGCGTGCGGAGTTGAGACAGGTCTTTTCAGGTAGTCTGGTCTTGGATGACCTTGGATCGGTACCCCGTCGTTAGGTTCAGCCTCACCCTCTTGGGTCTGGCCGGGCTCGGCCTGCTGCCGGCCAAGGGTGAGGACGTGCCCGTCGCGCCGGTGGTGGTCAAGGAGGCCCCGGTGATCGTGCCCAACAGCGAGTGCATGGACTGCCACGAGGCGGAGTTCAAATCGCGCAAGCGCGGACAACCCAAGGAGTGGGTGGGCGTGCGTCCCGAGGTCTTCGCAAAGTCGGTTCACGGCAAGCTGAATTGCGTCGACTGTCATACCGCCATCACCGAGCCGGAACATCCGTCCAAACTGCCGCCGGCCCAATGCGGGAGCTGTCACGAGCAGGCGGTCGGCCAGTTCAAGAAGAGCATCCACGGCATGAGCCACGAGATGGGGTCGTCCGACGCGGCCTCCTGTGCCAGCTGTCACGGCACGCACGGCATGGTCCCGGTCAAGCAGGCGGATTCACCCGTGTTCAAGTTCAACCTGGCGAAGACCTGCGGCACGTGCCACGACGACGACAAGCTTACCAAGGACTACCGCATGGGCCAGACCATGGCCGCCGGTCATTATCTCGACAGCATCCACGGACGCGCCTTGACGAAGATGGGGCTGATCGTGGCGCCCAGTTGCAACGACTGTCATGGCGTGCATGACATCAAGCGCAGCATCGACAAGGATTCGCATACCAACCACACGAACATCGCCGATTCCTGCGGCAAATGTCACCTGGGCATCGAGGATACCTACAAGGAAAGCGTGCACGGCCAGCTCCTGAAGAAGAAGGACGGTAAAGGGCCGGTCTGCAGCGATTGCCACAGCGCCCATGATATCGAGAAGCCAGCCAGCGCGCACTTTAAGGCCAACAGCGACCAGAGCTGCGGCAAGTGCCATGAGGACCGGCTCAAGCATTACCGGGAGACCTACCACGGGAAGGCCATGGCGCTCGGCCAGCCCAATGTCGCCTCCGAGGTCGCCGCCTGCTATGATTGCCACGGGCATCATGATGTCTTCCCGGTAAGTGACCCTCGCTCCCGCCTCTCGAAGGAGAAGATCCTCACCACGTGCCAGCAGTGTCACCCCGGGGCCGGGCCCAACTTCACCCAGTATCAGCCGCACGCCAACCCGCTGGACAAGGCAAACTATCCGATTCTGAACAAGGTCTTCTGGTTCATGACCTCGCTGTTGATCGGGGTGTTCAGCTTCTTCGGCCTGCACACGGTCTTCTGGTTGTTCCGCTCGGTCTACCTCTACCTCCATGACACGAAGTCCTTCCGGGCCGCCGTGGTGCAGACGCACACAGACGGGGAGAATTACACCCGCTTCACACCCTTTGAGCGCTTCCTGCACCTGATGATGGTGACGAGTTTCCTCGCGCTGGTGATCACGGGCATGCCGTTGAAGTTTTACTACACGGACTGGGCGAAGCTCATGTTCCATTTCCTCGGCAACGCCGAGGTGGCGCGGACGCTGCACCATTATGCGGCCGTTGTCACCTTTGCCTATTTCGTCCTGCATCTGGGTGCGCTGGTGCGTGGCTTCTGGCGCAACCGGGCCGGCCTGCGGGATCCGGCGACGGGCCGGTTGACCTTCAAGCGACTGCTGGCGCTCATTTTCCATCCGGATTCGATGGTGCCTTCGCCGCAGGACTGGCGTGACTTCATCGCACACCAAAAGTGGTTCTTCGGCAAGGGACCGCGTCCGCAGTTTGACCGCTGGACCTACTGGGAGCGCTTTGACTACTTTGCCGTCTTCTGGGGCGTGGCCATCATCGGGTTCTCGGGCCTGATCATGTGGTTCCCGAAGTTCTTCACGCTGTTCATGCCGGGCTGGGTCATCAACATCGCCTTGGTGGTGCACTCGGACGAGGCGCTGCTCGCCGCGGGCTTCATCTTCTCATTCCACTTCTTCAACACCCATTTCCGCATCGAGAAATTCCCGATGGACACGGTGATCTTCTCCGGCCGGATCTCGAAGACCGAGATGCTGCACGAGCGGAAACGCTGGTACGACCGGCTGGTTGCGGCCGGCAAGTTGGACAAGTACCGCGTGAAGTCCGACGACTGGGAGGGCCGCAAGAACATCGCCAAGGCCTGGGGCTTCATCTTCTTCGGCACCGGCCTGGTGCTGCTCGCCCTGATCATCTACGCGATGGTCTCGCGGCTGGGGCATTGAGGTTCGCTTGCAGCAGGTGAATCGGTGGCGAGCGTGCTTGGCGACAGTCAGCCCGGGACCGTAAGAGGCGTCACGCTCAGGACGGGATGAAGCGGGTCGCGACACGAGACTCATGCGGAGGAGGCGTTCGTCGCCGCCTGCGGGCGCTTCGAGGAAAACGCGACATATGCATATGCAGATGCTGCATGCGGTTGCTCCCCGTTGGACCCCGCACCGCGGCGTTGCCCGGCAGGGTTTCCACCAAGTTCGACGGGGCGAGCTTGGGCTCCACTTTATAGCAATACGTGGCTACATCCCCTTCGCCGCGTGATCCGCTTCAAGCAGCGGATCGGGCGGAATGAGTGTCGCCATCCTTCAAGCGGTCAGGCCTCGGTAGCCTGGCTCCGAAAGCTGCGCCACTTATCGAGCGGAATCTGGGCGAGGGCGATCACCAGCACCTGGCTGCTGACAAAGGCGATGAGCCAGTAGAACGCGGCGTCCATGAAACCGTAGCTGTGGAGACCGACGCCCAGCATGTTGACGCCGAACCAGCTCCAGCTGGTGACGACATTCCCGAAGATGGCCAGCGACATGAGCCCACGCTGTTTCACCAGTCCGCCCCAGCGGGCGTGCAGGATCACGGCGTTCCAGATCACGATGATCAGGGCGCCGTTCTCCTTGGGGTCCCAGCCCCAGAAGCGGCCCCAGCTCTGGTCGGCCCAGATGCCGCCAAGCACGGTGCCGATAAGGCTGAAGAGCGTGGCGAAGCACACGATGCCGTAGACCATCCGGGCGAGGGCGTCGGCCGTCGCCTTGTCCAACGAACGGGTGAAAAGCCCGCGCACCACGTAGATGAGGGCGAGGAAGCCCGCGAGGAACGTGGCCGAGTAGCCGATGGTGATGACGACCACATGGGTCGCCAACCAGAAGTTCGAGTCGAGCACGGCCCGCATCATTTCCAGCGTGTCCCCACCGAGGGAAAGGTGGTGGGCGATCAGAAGCGTCGCAAAGCCGATCATGCCACCGGCCACGCTGCCGATGGCATTGGCGAAGGTTTTCTCCAGGAACAGGCAGAGCAGCACGGCTCCCCAGCCGACGAAGAGGGCGGAGGAGTAAAGGTTGGTGACCGGCGGGCGGCCTTCGAGCCACATGCGGGTGAAGATGCCCACACTAGTGGCGACGAAGGCCAGGGTGAGCAGCCAGAAAGCGCCCCGACCGAGTTCCTGCGGCCATTTGAGCCACGAGAAGATCGCCAGCAAGAAGGCCCAGACGTAGAGGGTCATGCTGCTGTAGAACGGCCCGGCGGCATTGAAGCGGGATTCGATGTCGCTCTTGTGCATGGCCTCCGGATAACGGGGCTCGAGGTCGTTGTGGAGGGTCGTGACCAGACGGTTGAAGGCGGCGGCATCAGCCTTGCGCCAGGCCTCGCCGAGGCGGGCATAGTCCAGGACGGTGGGGTCGATTTTGCCGGTGCCGAAAGACTCCAACAGGGTTGAGCCGGTCAGGCGCCAGTTGGTGGCATCCTGATCGTTGGCGGGCGGCGGCACGAGGCGCAGGTGGCCGAGTTGCTCCATGTAGGCGAAACGGTCGGCCATTTCCTTCATGACCTTGAGCGCATCCTCATTGTAGGGCTCGCCCTTCTGTTTCGCGAGGACGGAGGCGACGCCGACGGGCAGGGCCTTTTGGAAGAGCTCAAGCTCCTCGCGGAAATTGGTGGATTCCGGCATCTGCACGGAAAGGCGGAGCTGCAGATAAAGGATCACGCGGTTGCGCACGGCGAGCACCTGTTTCTGGAACGGGGTGCGCAGCTGGGCTTCGACCTGCTCGGCGAGGCGGCCCTGGCGGTCGAGCTCGGGCAGCTTGGCGCGGAGCTGTTCGTACGAGAAGCGGGATTTGGTCGAGGGCAGGAAGCCGAGGACGGCAAAGGTGCGCTTCACCGCGCTGTCGTAGCTGATGCGGGTATCCGCCTCGCCGAGTCCCAGCAAGGCGAGCACCTCGGGCGAGTCGATCTTGATGATCGGGAAAGTGTCGGCCTTCGGCGCGTCAAAGAAGACCGTGGCCAGCCACTCGGTCGGCGTGGCAACGAAGGGCTTGCTGATTTCCGGCGTGCTGACGCGCTGGCGTCCTTGCAGGGAGAGCAGCGAGGTGCGGGCGACCGTGTCGAGGGGCTTGATGCGGCCGTTCACCAGCACCGGCACGCGGCCAAAGGCGGCCAGATCGAAGGCGGAAGGGTTCTTCTCCGGCAGCAAGGTGGCGGCGAGATACACCACGCCGAGAAGGAGAATGATGAGAGGGAGAAACTTTTTCATTTTTGCTCTGGGGTCGTGAAGGACAGTGGCGGCAGGGCGATGATTCCAGTGAGGGTGGGACGGGCCGCGGGCTCAGGCCTGGGCGGCCGCACTGCGCTTGCGGATGAAGCTGGTGAGGGATAGGCCGAACTGAATCAGCAGGCCGATGCCCATCATGATGCAGGCGATGTAGGGGAGCAGCCAGCCGGGGTTGCGGACGACCTGGAAGGCGGACATCTTGCCGGCGGCGTTCATCTGGTATTGGTAGAAAGTCAGACCGCCGTGGCGCAGCGGGTTGTTCATGTAGATGACCACCTCGCGGTCATCGTGGCCGGCCTCGTCCTTCAGGCGCACGCGGCTGGCGAAATTCTTCGGGATCTCGGTGCCCGGATAAACCTCGTGGGTGACCTTGAGGAGGTTGAGGGAGAAGGGCTGGTAGTGCCGCTGCAGGCGGAGGGCGAGCTCCCACTGGTGTCCCTGGTAGTTGAAGGACTGGGCCATGCCGATCAACGGCGAGACCACCCAGGTGCCGAGGGTGCCCTCGGAAGTGATGATTTCGACGAACGCAGCCGGCTGGTTGATCTCGTCGGGCTTATAGGTGAGAGCCAGCGGGATGACCTGCACCCGCGAACCGAGCCCCTGGTTGGCCACCGGCATGCCGGGTCGGGCGGCCGGGTCCCCCATCTGCATGGTCGCGTTGCCGTAGTAGGCTTTCACTTTGACTTGGAAAGGCAGCTTGGGGTGCTGCACCGTGCCCTCGTCGCCGAGGACGGCTTCCGGGATCGCGACGACCTCGTCGAAGGCGGGGTCGGTGCGGTCGATCAAAGCGAGCTCGAAGTTGCGAAAGCTCTCCGAGTAGGACTTGGTCTGCCCTTCCTCCAGGCGCATGGAGCTGTCCTGCTGCAGCAGGCCGGTCAGGAGTTCACCCACCAACAAAAGTATGAGCCCCGCGTGGGCGAGCTGGATGCCGAATTTTTTCCAGGTGAAGGCGAAGCGGTAGATATGGGCCGCGACGAGGTTGATGAGCAGCAGGGTGCCGATGAAGTAGCCGCCCGGGAAAACCGGGAGTTGGACATCCGAGCCGGGCACGCGCCAGAGCACGAAGAAGCTGCGGAAGTATTTTTCCTGCACAGCCCAGATGCCGAGATTGACCTGGTCGAGGGTCGCCACGAAGACGATCAGCAGCGAAAGGATCAGCAGCACTACCGTGAGCTGGAGTGAGACGAAGAAATTGCGGAACTGGCGGACGAGCTCGTTCATGATCAGGGCGTCTTGACGGTTTGCAGGAAGGCGAGGAAGGCGGGCTTCTCCCCGGCGACCAAGGCGTCGGGACCGGTGAGCTTGAAGAACCAGCTGTTGCCATTGTAGTTGGTGATCGCGCCCAGCAGGCGGGTGGGGGCATTCCCACCCGTGCCGACGAGGTCGATTACCTCAAAGTGGAGCCCCTGTCCGTCGACATGCTGCAGGGCGGCGTCGAGTTCGGCCGGAGAGGCTGGCGGCAGACCGACTTGGCCGCGCCAGCGGTTGAGGTTGGCGTGGAGTCCGCCGGTATCACCTGGGAACGCCGTGATTGATAGATCGGCCTCGGCGCCCGCACCCTTCACCGAGAAGCTGCCCTTGCGCATGGCTGATCCGGCCTTGGGGGTCCAGGAAGCCGGCGCGGTCCAGGCGAGGTCGGATCCTCCGGCTGTCGGCACGGCGGTGTTGGCCATGTTCGATCCGCCGGGGGGCATCGCCCCGCCACCGATGGGCGGATGATCGGCCGGCAGCCCGGCTTGGCCGGAACTCGGCGGCATGACGGCAGGCGCAGGGTCCTTGGGGGCGCGGTAGGCGGTGATTTGGCGGTCTTTGCACCCTGAGATGACCAAGGACGCAACGATCAGGACGGAGAGGTAAGGGCGGGAAAGCATTTCACTTCCTAGCATAGCATTCCCTCGGATACGGCAACCATAACCCAAACATATGAGCGAAACACGAAATTGGGATTAGCACAGAGATTTTGGCTGCCAAGCGTGCAACAACGCTTAAGCCAGAACCATGCAGATCTCACCCCTGGGAGACAGCGCCCTGCTGTTGCAGTTCGGTGACTCGATAAGCGAGTCCACGCATCGTCGTGTCCAGACCGCTTGGCGTGCCTTGGCGGCCGAACCGTTGCCCGGGGTCAGTGAAACCGTGCCAGCCTACACCACGGTGACCGTGTTTTATGATCCATGGAAGGTGATGCAGGCCGGGGCACCGGAAGCAGAAATCGTGGAGTGGCTCACGGAACGCGTGGAGGCACGTCTGAAGAATCCCCCGAAATCGGCCAAGACGAAGGCCCGGCTGGTGGAAATACCGGTGTGCTACGGCGGGGAATTCGGTCCGGACCTGGAGCGGGTCGCGGCCCAGGCCAAGCTATCAACCGAGGCGGTGATCAAGAAGCACAGTGCCGGCAAATATCAGGTGCATCTCATCGGATTTTCCCCTGGGTTTCCCTATCTCGGCGGACTGCCCAAGGAACTGGTCACTCCGCGTCACGCGAAACCACGCATGAACGTGCCGGCCGGGTCGGTGGGTATCGGCGGCGAGCAGACCGGCATTTATCCGCAAGAGACGCCCGGTGGGTGGAACCTGATCGGCCGCACGCCGCTGCGACTGTTCCAACCCGAGAACGACCCGCCGGTGGTGCTGCAGGCCGGTGACGAAGTGAAATTCAAATCGATCACGAGGGAAGAATTCACGCGCATCACGGAGGGTGGAAAATGATCCGCGTGGTGAAACCGGGCTTGTTGACCACGGTGCAGGATCTGGGCCGGATTGGCTTCCAGCAATACGGCATCGTCGTGGGTGGCGCACTCGACACCTTCGCCGCCCGTGTGGTCAATCTGATCGTGGGCAACGAGGAGAATGCCGCGTTGCTTGAAATGGCCCAGACGGGCCCGGATCTGGTTTTTACCCGCGAGGCGCTCATTGCCTGGAACGGCGGTGACTTCCTTGCGACCATCAATGGCGAGCCGCTGCCGCGCGATCGCGCCGTGCGGGTTGCCGCGGGCGAGACCGTGAGCTTTGGGGTGGCCGGCAACGGCCTGCGGGGCTGGCTCGCGGTCGCGGGCGGTATCGACGTGCCGGTGGTGCTGGGGAGCCGCACCACCTATCGCCGGGCGGCGCTCGGCGGCCATCAGGGGCGGCCGCTGGTGGCGGGAGATGAACTCAAAGTATTCGGAGCATCGGAAACGGCCGGAAAGATTCTCGGGACCCTGTTGGCCTCGCAAAAACGATCCACCCCGTGGACGGTGCGGCCTGAGACGATGGGGAAACTGGCCCAAGCCGGGGTCGTGCGGGCGATGGTCGGACCGGAATGGGACTGGTTCACCGATGACGCCCAGCGCGATTTCTTCTCGGCGGAATGGACCGCCACCCGCGAGGCTGACCGTATGGGGGTGCGGCTTCAAGGACCGGCGCTGACCATGGTGAAGCCGCGGGAAATGATTTCCTCGGCCGTGAACACCGGTGTCGTCCAGGTGCCGCCTTCGGGAAATCCGATCGTCCTTTTGCCGAGCCGCCAGTCGGTGGGCGGTTATCCGCGTCTCGCCGTGGTCGCCGGGGTGGACATCGGGCGCTTTGCCCAACTGCGGCCCGGGGAATCCATCCGCTTTCAGAAGATCAGCCTGGCGACCGCGCAGCAGGCCTGGCTGGCGCGGGAACGCGATCTGGGAAGGGTCAAGCTGGGTCTGGCCCGCCTGGTGGGGTGAGTCATGGCGGCCGTTGATCTCAATTGTGATCTCGGGGAGGGGATGGGTCACGATGCGGAATTGATGCCCCTGATCTCCTCGGCAAACATCGCCTGTGGAGGTCATGCTGGTGATGAGACGACCATGCGCGCGACGATCTCCCTGGCGCTCGAGCATCAGGTCGCGATCGGCGCCCATCCGGGGTTTGCTGACCGCGAGCACTTCGGTCGTCGCCTGATTGCCATCTCGGCAGTGGAAGTGCGCGATCTGGTCCTGGCGCAAACCCGCCTGTTGATGAAACTGGCCTCCGAAGGCGGGGCCCGGGTGAGGCATGTTAAGCCCCATGGTGCGCTCTATAATCTGGCCGCGCGGGACGAGGTCACCGCGCGGGCCGTGGCCGAGGCCGTGTATGAGGCTGACTCCAGGTTGCTGCTGATCGGTCTGGCCGGCAGCCGGTTGCTTGAGGCCGGTTGCGCGTGCGGATTGAGTGTCGCCAGCGAAGTCTTCGCCGACCGCTCCTATCAGGCGGATGGCTCGCTCACACCGCGCGACCGGGAAGATGCGCTGGTGACCGATGAAGGCGCCGTGGTGAACCGGGTTGTAAGGATGGTGCGGACCGGCCAGGTAACCGCGACCGACGGGAGTGACGTGAATCTCACCGTCGACACCGTCTGCCTGCATGGCGATGGCCCGCGGGCGGTGGAACTGGCGCGGGCGGTCAACGGCGCCCTGCGGGAGGCAGGCGTGATCATTCGCGCGTGAGCGAATCGCTCACTTGCGCCGGCGACGACGCCAGGCCAGCAGCAGCGAAGCACCGCCAATCAGCACAGCGCCATAGGTCGAGGGTTCGGGCACCGGCGTGATTTGGTGGTCGTAGGACAGCCACTTGGTGGCGTTCGAGGAGAAACCGGTAAACACAACCTGGTTCATCGGCGCGACGCTCGTGGTGTTGAAGGTGGCGCCCGCCCAGCTCTGGGTGAAGAAATAATCGGAGGCGTTCGCCCAGTTCTGCACGGTCAGGGTGACGCCGGAAGCGATGGAGAGATTGGTCAAATTTAGGCTCGAGACCCCGGCGAAATCGATCGTGGAATTGGCGGTGACGAGCAGCGTGTTGGCCCCGAGAGAGGAATTATTGAGCGCCAGCGTGCCGCCGCTCAGGGTGAGGGTTCCGTTGAAGGCGATGTTGCTCGTGAAGGTGAGGGTGCCGGAACCGGTTTTTTCCAGCGTGCCGGTGCCGGTGATCGAGCCACCAAAGCTGGATGAACCCGAATTCACGCCGACGGTCAGGTAGCCGCTGGTGGAAAGATCGATAAGGCCGGTACCGCCGAGGGTGTTGATGCCCTCGCTGAAATTGTTCATGCGCAGGGCGCCGTCGGCATTGATGGTGATCAATCCGGCCGAGTCGGCGATCTGGTTGGAAGCATCGAGCCGCAGCGCGGCCGAGCCGGCGGTGCCGACGCCGTCGCCGATGGTGATGGCCGAACCCGCGACGGCATTCGTCCCGGCCGATTTGGCGAGGGCGACGGTACCGTCGTTGATAGTTAATGCGCCGCCGAATGAATTGGCCGAGGTACCACCAAGCGTGAGCGTGCCAGAGCCGTTCTGGGCGAGGCCGCCGGAGCCGTTGATGTCGCCGCTGAGAGTGGTGTTGCCGGCCCCGCTGACGGTGAGCGTGTTGGCGCCGAGACCGATCTGGCCGCTCGCGACCAGGCTGCCCGCATCCGAAGCAAGGGCGGTGTTGCCGCCGAGGTTGAGCGTGGCGGCGAGCGTGTTGTTGCCACTCAGATTGCGAATCGCACCGGAGGAGCCGACGCCGGTACCGGTAACTGAAAAGCTGCCCTCCGTGAGCGTGATATTGTTTTGCAGGTGCAGGGCGGCGCCGTTGGCAATGGTGTTGCCGAAGGTCGACGCCCCGAGGGCGTTGTTGCTCCCGGCGACGATCACCCCTGCGTTGATGTTGGTGACGCCGCTGAAGGTGTTGGCCCCGGAAAGCGTGAGGGTGCCCGAGCCCTGCTTGTTGAAGGTGCCGAAGCCGCCGCTGTCCGCGATCACGCCGGAGAAGGTGGTGTTGGTGCCGTCACCTGCCGTGAACGGGCCGCCTTTGATGTCGAGCACGCCGGAGCCGGCGAGCGAGGCGACGGTTTCCGTGTGGCCCCATCCCAGATCGACCAAACCGTCGCTGCCGATAACAAGCGCGGAGCTGTCCGAGATCACATTGCTGGCTCCAAGCAGAAGGGTACCCGCGTTAACCGTGGTGGCGCCGGTGTAGGTGGTGTTCCCGGTCAGTTCGAGGGTGCCGGTGCCGGTCTTGGTGAGTCCGGCACCGCTGCTGTCGGTCACCAGCGCCGATACCCGCAGGTCCACGGCGGCCGCCGAATCGGCGACGTCAAAGGTGCGGGTAGATCCGCCCAGATCGAGCCGGCCGGCGATCTCGGCCGTGTTGGCGCCGTTCAGGACGCGCGCAACATCGCCATTCAGAGTGAAGGTCGCGGTGTTGGCGCCATCGATCGATTCCACCCGGCCGCCACCCTCCAAGGTCAGGGAGCCGATCGTTTCATTGAGTTGGGACGTGTAGGTGGTGGCGGAAAGCCGGAACGTGCCGGTTTGGTTGACCCGGACATTGGTGGAGTCGCCCACCTGCTGGATGTAGCGGAGTTCCATCAAGGCGGAATTGGATCCGTCCGCGGCACCGACGGTGATGTCGCCGGTAAGCGGGGTCGCGGGCACTCCGTTGTTGCCACCGACGTCAACCAGCAGCGTGCCGTTGTTGACTTGGGTCGAGCCGGTGTAGGTCGAAAGCGAGGCGTTGCTGTTGGCACCGTAGGAGAGGGTGGTGGTGCCTGAGCCGTTCTTGATCAGATCACCGGTCCCGCTGGTCTGCGCGTTGAAGACAATGTTGCCAGCGCCGTCGAGGGTGACGGTGTTGCCCCCGTTCGTGAACGTGCGATTGGCTCCCGTGGAACCGAGCGTCAGCGTGGTGCCGGCCGCGGTGTTGGCGATGGTGCTGGCGGAGGCGAGCGTGAGGTTGCCGTTCCAGGTATTGTTGCCGGATACGTTGACCAGGGCTCCATTGGTGCCCGTTCCGGCCAGGGAGAGCGATTCATTGGCCACGGTGATGCCGTTGGAAAGCTGCAGTTCGCCACCGGCCTTGACCACCGTGCCCGTGGTGCCGAGGGCCACGGCATTGGTTACGCGCAGTGTTCCGGCATCAACGGTGGTCTGGCCCGTGTAGCTGTTCGAACCGGAAAAAATGAGCAGACCGTTGCCGGATTTGACCAATCCATTGCCGCCGGAGATGACGCTGTTCACCGTGGCGGTGAGCCCGCTGCCAACGATAAAATCGGGCGTGGCATCGCTGAAGTTGATCGTGCCGCCGTTGAAGGTGGGCGTGCCCTCTTCGACATTGATGCTGGAAACACCGACCGTGCCGGAGACGGTGACTGTGTAGGCATTGGTGGCATCCGTACCGGCGCTGAAGACGGCATCGCGACCATTGGTCCAGTTGACGATCGTGCCACTCGTGCCAGTCGCGTTACTGGACCAACGGGCTGTACCGGTCGACCAAGTGCCCGTGGGAGTGGCACCGGCACCGGCGGTACTGCCGTTGGTGTCCCAATAAAGCGTCTGCCCAGACGCCACAGAAAGGAGACCTATCCAAGACAGCGCCACCAACCACCCGAGTTTGCGGGAGAGGGTTGCTGCAGGAAGGCTTTGGGAGGAGCTTGCCATTTCCACCCCTAGTTAATGTAGGTAATTCACCCTAAATCAACCCCGAAACCCATGAAAATCAGGGAGTGGCTGATTTTACCATCAGTTGTTAAATCTGAAGAGCGCCACGTCGCCATCCTTGAAGACGTATTCCTTGCCTTCGAGGCGGTACTTGCCGGCCTCGCGGGCTGCGGCCACGCTGCCGAGTCGGGTAAGGTCTTCGTAGGAAACAATTTCAGCCTTGATGAAGCCGGCTTCGAAGTCGGTGTGGATGACACCGGCCGCCTGCGGGGCTTTCCAACCCTTCTTGATCGTCCAGCAACGAACCTCTTTTTCGCCGGCGGTGAAATAGGTCTGCAGGCCGAGCAGGTCGTAGGTGCCCTTGATGAGGGATGAGACACCGGAATCGTCGACGCCGAGATCCTTCAGGAAAGCCTTCGCTTCCTCTGGCGGCAGGTCGATGAGTTCAGCTTCGATCTTGGCGCTGATCGGCACGTAGGCCGCGTCGTGATGCGTACGGACGTACTCGGCGACCTTTTGTACGAAAGGATTCTGCTCAGCGGTGGCCAGATCGCTTTCCGCGACGTTGCAGGCGAAGAGAACGGGTTTGGCGGTGAGCAACTGGAGAAGTTTCATCAGCGCCTTCTCGTCGTCGGTGGCGTCCAGCGTGTTGGCGGTCTTGCCGGCGTTGAGGTGGGGTTCGAGCTTGTTGAGCAGGGCCAGCTCGATCGCCGCCTCCTTGTCGCCGCTCTTGGCCGCCTTCTGGGTCTTGGGCAGACGCTTGGCGACGGCGTCGAGATCCGCGAGCACGAGCTCGGTGGTGATCACCTCGATGTCGCGCACCGGGTCCACGCCGCCCATGGTGTGGACGACATCGCTGTCCTCGAAACAGCGCACGACCTGCACGATGGCATCCACTTCGCGGATGTTGGCCAGGAACTGGTTGCCCAGGCCTTCGCCCTTGCTGGCTCCGGCGACGAGGCCGGCGATGTCCACGAATTCGATCGCGGCGGGCACCACGACATTCGTCTTGGCGATGGCCTTGAGCACATAGGCGCGTTCATCGGGCACGATCACGACGCCGACATTAGGGTCGATCGTGCAAAACGGATAGTTGGCGGCCTCCGCCTTGCGGGAGCGGGTGAGGGCGTTGAAGAGAGTGGACTTGCCCACATTGGGGAGACCGACGATACCGGCTTTGAGCATAAATTGGGTTGCGTTAAGGGTCGGATGGAGTGGCGGCACTGGGGGCTTGACAAGGGCAAAGTTGTTCCGTCCATTCTGACCCTTTTCCAAAACAACTCCGCTTCCAGCAAAGTTAACTGACACATCCCATGGCACTCAAAATCCGTCTTTCCCGCTTCGGCACCAAGAACGAACCCCACTACCGTGTGGTCGTGGCTGAGGAGCGTTCCCGCCGCGATGGCGACGCCGTCGAGCAGATCGGCGCCTACAATCCCCGCGCCAAGGGCAACACCCTGACCATCAAGCTCGATCGCGTGGACTATTGGGTCTCGAAGGGCGCCAAGCCCACCGCGACCATGCACTCCATGATCAAGCGGGCCAAGCGCGCTGCGGCCGCCACGGCCACGGCCTGATCAGTCTGCCTGCACGCCACGGGCGCCCGTCGCTCCGGTACCGGCCTCGGATTCATCCGGGGCCTTTTCATTTCCGGCCTTGGCGATACGGGCGGCCCTCGGGTAGGAAACTTTTGCCATGCGCATTGATGTTCTGACGCTTTTTCCCGCCATGCTGGACGGATTTTTTTCCGAAAGCATGCTCGGGCGTGCCCGGGAAGCGAAATTGCTGGAGATCAATGTCCGCAACACGCGCGACTGGGCGACCGACAAGCACAAGACGACCGATGACCGGCCGTTCGGGGGTGGGGCGGGGATGGTGATGAAATGCGAGCCGTTGTTTGCAGCGATCGAGGAGCTGCAGACGCCGGGTTGTCGGCGCATCTACCTCACGCCCGACGGCGTGCCTTTTACGAGCGCCCGGGCGGAGGAGCTCTCGAAGCAGCAACACCTTATCTTTGTCAGCGGCCACTACGAAGGCATCGACCAAAGGATCCGGGATTCGGTCATCGATGAAGAGCTCAGCATCGGGGATTATGTCCTCACCAACGGCACCCTGGCGGCCGCCGTGGTCATCGACGCACTCGCCCGTTTCATTCCCGGCGTACTCGGTGAAGAAAAGTCGTTGACCAGCGAAAGTTTCACCCGCAACTTGCTCGACTTTCCCAATTACACGCGTCCCGCCGTTTACCGCGGCCAGTCCGTGCCGGAAGTGCTCCTCGCGGGCAACCACGGCGAAATCGAGAAGTGGCGGCACGCGCAGCAATTGGAAAAGACCGCGAAAATTCGTCCCGATTTACTCAATAAAAAGCCATGAACCAGATCATTAATGAAATCACCGCCTCCCAGGTGAAAACTGCCACTGTTCCCTTCAAAGTCGGCGACGGCGTCCGGGTGCACACCAAAGTGCGTGAAGGTGACAAGGAGCGCATCCAGATTTTCGCCGGTGTTGTCATTGCCCACAAGGGCAGCGGCATCCACGAGACCTTCACGGTCCGTCGCATCAGCTACGGCGAGGGCGTCGAGCGCGTGTTTCCGGTGAACTCCCCCAACGTCGAGAAAATCGAGATCGAGAAGACCGCCGAAAACGGCCGGGCCCGTCTCTATTACCTCCGCGACCGGACCGGCAAGGCCGCCATGGCCGTCAAGGAACAGCGCTACGAGAAGCCGGCCAAGGCTTGAGCGATTCTGCTCCCTGTCTTTCAGAAGCGAACCTCCGGGTTCGCTTTTTTTATGCCAAAAAATGGGCTTTGCAGTGCCCCGGATGATTTTGTTAACGTGCTAGTCTCCCTCCATTTTTCATGAAGCTACACACAGAAATCCTGTCCCAAGCCGCCAACCAGGCCCGTGGCCTTGCCATCGATGCCGTGCACAAGTGCTCCTCCGGCCATCTCGGCCTGCCGCTCGGCACCGCCGAGATCGGCGCCGTGCTCTACGGCCACGCATTGGTCCACAACCCCGACGAGCCCCGCTGGCTGAACCGCGATCGCTTTGTCCTGTCGGCCGGTCACGGCTCGATGTTTCTCTACAGCTGGCTGCACCTGAGCGGCTACGACCTGTCCCTCGAGGAAGTGAAGAATTTCCGCGTGCTGCACAGCAAGACCCCGGGCCATCCCGAGTTCCACGAGACCCCCGGCGTCGAATGCACCACCGGTCCGCTCGGCCAGGGTATCGGGAATTCCGTCGGTCTCGCCATGTCGGGCAAGATGGCCGAGGCGCGTTTCAACACGGCCGAGCATGTCATCTTTGATCACCACGTCATCTGTCTCGCTGGCGACGGTTGCATGCAGGAAGGCGTGGCCATGGAGGCCGTCGAGTTCGCCGGTCACCAGGGCCTCGACAACCTGATCCTCATCTACGATTCCAACGACGTCACCCTCGACGCCATGGCCGACAAGACGCAGAGCGAGAACACCGCGCTGCGCTTTAAGGCGATGAACTGGGATGTGCAGACCCTGGCCGACGGCCACGATCTCGCCGCCATTCTCAAGGCCGTCAACAAGGCCAAGAAATCCAAGACCGGCAAGCCCCAGCTGATCATCGCCAAGACGATCATCGGCAAGGGCATTCCCGAAGTGCAGGGCACTTCGAAGGGTCACGGTGAGGGTGGCGCGAAGTTCGCCGATTCGGCCCGCGCCGGTCTCGGCCTTCCAGCTGAACACTTCTATGTCAGCCCCGAGGTGCGCGAGTATTTCGCCGCGCACAAGAAGCGCCTCAAGCGCGTCTATGGCAAATGGCGCAAGACCTACGAGGCCTGGCGCGCAGCCAACGCCGACAAGGCCGCCTTGCTCGACTCGCGCAACACCCCCGTCAGTGCCGCAGCGTTGCTGGAAAAGATTCCGGCCTTCGCCGCCGACGCCAAGCTTGCTACGCGCGCCGCGGGCAAGGACGTCCTCCAGCCTGTAGCCGCCGCGCTGCCGTTGCTCATCTCCGGTTCCGCCGATCTCCACGGCTCGACGCTGAACTACATCGCCGCCGACAAGGATTTCGACAAGGCCAACCGCACCGGCCGCAACCTGCGCTACGGCATCCGCGAGCATGCGATGGCCGCGATCAACAACGGCGTCGCCTACGACGGCATCTTCCGCACGTCGTGTGCGACCTTCTTGGTGTTCGCGGATTATTCGCGTCCTTCGATGCGCATCGCCGCCCTCTCCAAGCTGCCGGTGGTCTACATCTACACCCACGATTCCATCGGGGTGGGCGAGGACGGTCCGACTCACCAACCCGTCGAGACCGTCACCGGTCTGCGCATCATCCCGAACCTCGATGTCATCCGCCCGGCGGATCCCGAGGAGACGGCCGGCGCCTTCGCCGCCGCCCTCGAGCGCTCTGACGGTCCCACGCTGCTTTCCCTGACGCGCCAGGCCGTTCCCATGCTCAATGACATTTCCGTGGCGGACCGCCGCAACGGTGTGCTCAAGGGTGGTTATGTGGCCGTGAAGGAAACCGCCCCGCTCACCCACATTCTGCTCTCCGCCGGGTCCGAACTGCAATGGGCCGTGGCCGCCGCCAAGCAACTTGGCGCGGGCGTCCGGGTGGTCTCGATTCCCTCGTTCCTGCGCTTCGACAGCCAGTCCAAGGAGTATCGTGAGTCCGTGTTGCCCAACTCCTGCCGCAAGCGCGTCGCCATCGAGGCGGGTGTCACCGGACTCTGGGGCAAGTATGTCGGTCTCGACGGCAAGGTCGTCGGCATCGACCGCTTCGGTCTCAGCGCTCCCGGCAACATCGCCATGAAGGAACTCGGTATCACTACCGAGGCCGTCGTGGCCGCGGCCAACTCCTTGTAATTCGATTGCGTTTGGAGGGACTGCTCACGCGGGACTTTCAACGGATTCTTTAATACCGCAAACAGCCGGCCATCAGGCCGGCTGTTTTGTTTGTTTCGGGGGGCGCTGTGACGGAATTGATACAAAACTCTCCTTGCGGAAATGATTAGAAGGCTAATAGTCAGCTCCCTTATATACCTGATTTTGCAACCATCATGCCGCACCTGCTCCTGAAAGACCTTCCCCGCTATGAGTGCCTCCTCGAGGCAGCCCGCGAGTTTCCTGACCTGGATGCCTCGGCGGCGGAGGCTTTCATGCACCTCCTGCGTACCGGCGACGATGTCTTTGCCGTTACCGAGCGAAACCTTGCCGACCACGCGATTTCCCACGGGCGGTTTGGCGTGTTGATGCTGCTGTGGCGAGGTGGTCAGCCCCGCATGGGCAAGTCCGGATCGGCCGAGAAGGACATTTGTGGCGGGCCGCGCACGCCGGCCGAGCTGGCCGAAGCCGCCGGAGTCACCCGCGCCACGATGACCGGTCTGGTCGACACGTTGGAGCGCGACGGCCTGGTTCGACGCGAACCCGATCCGGACGACCGGCGTATGATGTCGGTCCGCCTCACGGGCAAAGGTGAACGGTTTTTGCATGGTTTGCTGCCCAGTCATTTCAAGGTCATCGCCGAAATGATGGCGCCGCTGTCCGAGAACGAACGCCGGACCCTGGTGCGCCTCCTCGGCAAGATCCAGCAGCACGCCGTCGCTTTGCACCCGGAACAAGCCGATCTGGCCGCCTCCAACTGATTTCACCCAACACCATCCTGCTTCCACCATGATCAAAAACTTCATTATTGTCATTGCCGGTTTCACGCTCGTCGCGCTCACACTCGGCGCCGTCAAGGTCTCCCAGATCAAGACGATGAGCTCGGTCGAACATGTCATGCCGCCCACCGCGGTCACGACCGCCGCCGCCATGGTCGTGGAGTGGCGTTCCATGATCGACTCAATCGGTACTCTCGCGCCCGTGCAGGGCGTGACCCTGGGGGCGGATGCCGATGGCATCATCGCGAGCATCTCCGTGGAAAACGGCGCCGCTGTGAAAGCCGGCGATGTGCTGGTGCAGTTCGACACCGGAGTGGAGGTAGCCCAGCTGGCTTCCGCCCAGGCGCGCGCCGATCTGGCGCGCATCAATTACGAGCGGGCCAAGGATCTGTGGGACCGCAACGCCACGTCAAAATCCGAGTATGACCAGGCGGACGCCACGCTGAAGCAGGCGGAGGCCGACGTCGTCGCGATCAGCGCCCAGATTGCCAAAAAGCAGGTGCGCGCGCCCTTCGATGGTCGCGTGGGTATCCGTCTCGTGAACGTCGGCCAGTTTGTCCCCCGCGGCAGCCCGTTGATGCCGCTCCAGAAACTGAACCCCATCTTTGTGAATTTCGGCATCCCGCAACGCAACGTCCCGGCCTTGGCCTCGGGGCAGGAGGTTGAGGTGAAAATCGACGCCTTTCCGGCGCGGCTTTTCAAAGGACATATCACCGCGGTCAACTCGCAGGTCGACCCCGCCACCCGCAACATCTCGGTGCAGGCGACGCTGGAGAATCCCAACGAGGAGCTTCGGGCCGGCATGTTCGCCCGGGTCTCCGTCGAGATGAGTTCCGCCGAACCGCAGGTCGTCGTGCCGGCCACGGCCATCGCGTACGCCTCCTTTGGCAATTCTGTCTTTATCGTGGAAAAAATGAAGGATGACAAAGGCAAGGAATTCCTCGGCGTCCGGCAGCAGTTCGTAAAGCTTGGCTCCACCCGGGGTGACCTCATCGCGGTGACCGAGGGACTCAAGGCCGGCGAGGTGGTGGTGACCTCGGGCGTCTTCAAACTGCGCAACGGAGTGCCGGTGCAGATCAACAACACGGTCCTGCCCGGTGCCAACGCCATGCCGACGCCGGCCAACACCTGATCGCCTCCGCAATCCCAGGCTTCCACCATGATTTCCAAGAGCTTTACCGACCTTTTCATCCGCCGCCCCGTCCTCGCACTGGTCGTCAACATCGTGATTCTGGTGGTGGGCGTGCTGGCTTACTTCAAGCTCAACACCCGCCAGTATCCCCGCAGTGACAGCGCCGTGGTCAATGTCAGCACGATCTACTTCGGCGCCAGCGCCGACACGGTGCGCGGTTACATCACCACCCAGCTCGAGCGGGTGATCGCCAGCGCCGACGGCATCGACTACATCGAGTCCTCCAGCAGCGCCGGCTTCAGCAATATCAGCGTCTATCTGCGCCTGAACTACGACACCAACGCGGCGCTGGCCCAGATCAGCGCCAAGATCGACCAGGTGCGCAGCCAGCTGCCACCGGAGGCCGAGGTGCCGGTGATCAACGTCCAGACCGCCGACAGCCAGTTTGCCTCGATGTATCTGAGTTTCTACTCCGACACGATGGATCAGAACCAGATCACCGACTATCTGGACCGCATGGTGCAACCGCGCCTCGCCGCGGTGAAGGGCGTGCAAAAGGCCGAGGTCCTGGGCGGTCGCGTCTTCGCGATGCGCATCTGGCTCAAGCCCGAAGAGCTGGCGGCCCGCAACCTCAGTCCGTCGGAAGTCCGTCAGGCCCTGCAGGCCAACAACGCGCTGGCCGCCGTCGGCTCGACCAAGGGCTCGATGCTCAGCGTCAGCCTGGTGGCCAACACCGATTTGAAGAACGTCGACCAGTTCAAGGATATGGTGGTGGCCGAGCGCAACGGCACCGTGGTCCGCCTCCAGGATGTGGCCGATGTGGTGCTGGGCGCCGAGAACTACGACACCGAGGTGCGCTTTGGCGGGGCCACGGCCACCTTCATGGGCATCTGGGTGCTGCCGACGGAGAGCACCGTCGAGGTGATCAAGCGCGTCCGTGAGATCATGCCTGACGTCGAGCGGGCCCTGCCCGGTGGCCTGAAAGCGACCATCGCCTACGATGCCACGGCCTACATCTCGGATGCCCTTCATGAGATCGTGCGCACGCTGCTCGAGACGCTGCTGATCGTGACCATCGTGATCTTCCTGTTCATGGGCTCGCTGCGTTCCGTGTTCATTCCGATCGTGGCGATGCCGCTCTCGTTGGTCGGCGCAATGACGCTGATGCTGGCGTTCGGATTCACCATCAACCTCCTGACGCTTCTCGCCATCGTTCTCGCCGTCGGTATCGTGGTCGACGACGCCATTGTCGTCGTGGAAAACGTCGAGCGGCACATCCGCGAAGGCCACAGCTCGATCGACGCCGCCATTCTGGGGGCGCGGGAGCTCGTGGGACCGGTCATCTCCATGACGATCACCCTCGCGGCGGTCTATGCGCCGATCGCGTTCCAGGGTGGGCTCACCGGTGCCCTCTTCCGTGAGTTTGCCATGACCCTCGCCGGTGCCGTCATGGTCTCGGGTTTCGTGGCCCTCACGCTCTCTCCCATGATGAGCGCCTATTTGCTCAAGGGGGGTGATGCCGAGGAGAAGGGGCTGACGGGCTGGACCAACCACCTGTTTGACCGGGTGCGCAACCGTTATGAACGCCTCATCGGGCATACCCTGCAGGCTCGGCCGGCGGGTCGGACCTCGTGGCGGGTGTTGGGCTGGTCGCTGCTGCTGTGGATTCCTCTCTGGCTCATTCTCATGGCCTTTGTGGGCGTGGAAGGTGGCAGCCTGAAGACCATGGCGGTACCCATGGCGGGCGCGGCCCTGGCGGTGACGATTCTCTCGGCCGTGGCCGTGGTGATCATCGACTACCTGCTTGGTCGTCGCTTCAGCATGGTTCAGTACGTGATCGTTGGCGCCGGCCTGCTCACCCTGTTGCTGGTGCCGTTCGTCCAGTTTGCCCAGAGCGAGCTGGCTCCGAAGGAAGATCAGGGCGTCGTCTTCAGCATCCTGCAGTCTGCGCCGACCTCGACGATCGACCAGAATCTCCTCTACGCCGAGGAAGTGCAGAAGATTTTTTCCAAGGTTCCGGAATATAAACAATCCTTCCAGCTGACCTTTGCCAGTGGCGGCTTTTTGGGCATCTTGCTCAAGCCATGGTCTGAGCGGAAACGTTCCTCGATTGAAATTCAGGATTCCCTCCAGGGGCCGGCGGCGGGCATCCCGGGCGTGAATGTCATCGTGACCACCCCCGAGCCGCTGCCCTCGGGCGGCAACTTCCCCATTGAACTGGTCATCCGCTCCACGGCCGAGCACAAGGAGATGCTCGAGTTTGCCCAGAAGCTGGCGCTGTACGCCAACACCGAGGCCAACGCCGGTGGAGGCGCCCCGACCTTTTATTTTGCCGACACCGACCTCAAGTTCGACCTGCCCCAGGTGGAGATCGACATCGACAAGGAGAAGGTCGCCTCGATGGGGCTCAGCCTGACCGATGTCGCCCGCGACCTCGGCTCGATGCTCGGCGGCGGCTACGTGAACCGCTTCATCAACGACGGCCAGAGCTACCGCGTGATCCCGCAGGTGGAGCGCGGCCAGCGCCTCAATGCCTCCCAGCTGCTGAACTACTATGTGCGCGGCCCGGCGGGCCAGTTGGTCTCGCTGTCAACCATCGCCACGCTGAAGGAGACGGTGCAGCCCCGCACGCTCAACCGTTTCCAGCAGCTCAATTCGGTCAAGATCACCGGTGTGGGCCCCAGCATCGATCTCGCGCTGAAAAAGCTCGAGGCCAAGGCCAAGGAGATCCTCCCGGCCGGTTATTCGATCGATTACGGCGGACAGTCCCGCCAGCTGCGCTATGAGGGCAGCGCCTTGTGGACCGCCTTTGGTCTCGCCGGCGTGCTGATCTTCCTCGTGCTCGCCGCCCAGTTCAACAGCTTCCGCGATCCGTTTGTCATTTTGCTCGGCTCGGTCCCGCTCGCGCTGGTCGGCGCCATGCTGCCGATTTTCCTGGGGAAAACCTCCCTGAACATCTACTCCCAGATCGGTCTCATCACCCTGGTGGGCTTGGTGGCCAAGAACGGTATTCTGATCGTCGAATTCGCGAACTCGCTGCAGGAAGAAGGCATGGCCAAGGTGGATGCCATCCGTCGTGCATCCGCCACCCGGCTGCGTCCCGTGCTGATGACTTCGGCGGCCACCGTGTTTGGCCATCTCATGCTGATCTTCGTGTCCGGCCCCGGTGCCGCCGCCCGTAACAGCATCGGCTGGGTCCTGGTCGTCGGCATGGCTGTCGGTTCCATTTTCACCCTGTTCGTGGTTCCCGCCTTCTACATGCTCATCGCCAAGGACTATAACAAGGCCGGTTCCACCGGTTCCTCCTCCGGCATTGCCCAACCGGTCCTTGCCAAGTAAGCCATCTCCCTTCACTTCCATGACCTTAACTATGCGTCTGCCCAGCCTCTTCCTTTTGGGAGCGAGTCTCCTCCTGGCCTTGCCGGCAACGGCCCAGCTCAACGACGGCAAACCCGATCCGGACTTCACCGTGCCGGAGCGGCTCGATCTTGAATACGCGCTCGCTTACGCGATCGACAACAACTTCGCCATCCGCCAAGCCAAGGAGCGCATCAAGCAGCAGGACGGCGTCGTGCTGGAGGTCCGCTCCTCGCAGATCCCGAATGTTTCGGCTTCGGCCGGCTATTCGCGGTTCTCTGACGAGGTATCCACCAACGGGCGCGATTACGGCTGGTCCGTTGATATTACCGCCCGCCAGGTGCTTTACTCCGGCGGTGGCGTGGCGGCCAGCGTCAAGGCCCAGCAGATCAACCTCGATGCCGCGGTGCTCGCCCTCAAGGCCGTCATCAACGATACGCTCGTCAGCGTTCGGGTCCGCTTCTTCACCGTGCTGCTCAACCGCGAGAAGATCAAGGTGCAGGAGCAGAACATTGAGCTTCTGCGGCGCCAGCTCCAGGACGTGAAGAACCGCTACGAGGCGGGTACCGTATCGAACTTCGAGGTGCTCCGTGCGGAGGTGGCGCTGGCCAACGCCCAGCCCGCCCTGATCACCGCCAACAACGACTACCGCCTTGCCATCGAGGAACTCCGCCAGGCCCTCGGCTACGTTGCGGCCAGCGAGCCCAACGTGACCAAGGTTCCCGAGTTTCTCGGCACCCTCGAATTCAAGCCGACCACTTTCGAACTGCGCTCCGCGCTCAGCACCGCGCGCGAGCAACGTCCCGATCTGCAGCGTCTGGCCAAGCTCGTGGATGCCGCGGAGCAGGGGGTCATCTCCCGTCGCTCCGGTTACCTGCCCAGCGTGTCCGCCTTTGGATCCTACGATTGGCGCAAATCACCCATCTCCAGCACCAAGTCATCGCTCGACGGCTGGACCGTCGGGTTGCAGTCCCAGTGGAACATCTTCGATGGTCGCGCCACCGCCGGTCGCGTGGCCCAGGCCCGCTCCTATTTGGAGCAGAGCAAGCTCGCGCTGGCTGAGTCCCAGTTGAGCGTGGACGTCGATGTGCGCCGGGCCATTTCCTCCTTCCAGCAGTCCACCGAGCTTGCCGAATCCTCCAAGAAGGTCGTGGAACAGGCCGAGGAAGCCCTGCGCCTCGCCAACGCCCGGTTTTCCGCCGGTACCGCCACGCAGCTCGATGTGCTGACCTCCCAGGTCGAACTTACCACGGCCCGCCTGAATCAGCTTCAAGCATTCTACAGCTACAATGTGGCCGTCGCCGTCGTCCGGCGCGCGATGGGCCTGCCCGACGAGATGTATCCGACGAAGCAGCTGACCTATCCCTGAGCGGGTCTGGCGACACTCCGATTTAAGGCCGCCGGACGGCGGCCTTTTTCTTGTTCCAAATTCGCAACCTTGATCCTGCTCTAGTGTCCTAACCCGCACTGCATGAAGCCCGTTCGCCTCCTTCTCATTTCACTCGGGGTCCTGGTGTTGCTCGTCGGAATCACGGTCGCCCTGGCCCTGACTCCGTCGGTCCAACGTTGGGCGGTATTGCGTGCGGCCCGGGATGTCCCCGGTTTGAAGCTGGAAGTGGCCGCCGTTTCCGGAGGGTTTTCCGGAGTTTCGCTGCGTGGGGTAAAGGCGGAGCATCAGCACGTCCTCGTCAGCGTGGACCGGCTGGACGCGGATTTCTCGCTCTTCAAGGTGGTCTTCGGAAAGGAACTGATCATCGGCCGCCTGGCGGTGACCGGCCTGGACGTGGATGCCAGCCGTCTCTCGGCGGCAAAAACCCAGGCCGTCGCCGCCGGTGCGCCGGCAGCGGCCCCAGGCTTGCTGGCCCAGGTTGAGCTGCCGGTTGACCTGAAGCTGGATGACGTCCGCATCGAGGGCCGGGCGCGTTTGCCCGGCCAGGTTGGCAAGCCGCCGCTGGAGACGGATTTCACGATCACCGGCGGCAAGTTTGCTGCAGGCCAGGAGGGATTGCTGCAGCTCACTGCCACCGTTCGCAATCCCGCAGCCGACGCCAAGGTCAGCGCCCTGCGCACCCAGGCCGGATTGCGGGCCACGCTGACCCCGCAACGCACGTTTTCCAAGGTCAGCCTGTCCGGTCTGATCGATGCCGAGGGCGCGGGACTCACCGGCCAGAGCGAACTCAAGGTTGGCGTGGAGATGTTCCAGACCTCCACCGGCGAGAACTATGAGGTTTCGGTCAGCACCCTTCTGCAGGGAGTTCGCGAAAACCTCCTCAATCTGCATGCCCAACTCCCGGTCGGGAGCCGCCAGTATGCCGGCGATTGGGAGCTGAAGGCCCGGACCGCGCAGCTGGAACCCTTTTCACTGGGCGGACTGCTGCCCGATTTCGATGCAAAGGGCGGGGGACGCTTCGCCTTCGATCCGGGCCCGGAAAACTTCACCCTCAGGGGCAATTTGCAGGGCCGGGTCAGCCGCCTCGAAGCGATCGATCCCGCCTGGCGCATTTTCGGCACGCTCGCGGTCGACACGGACTTTGACCTCAGCCAACAGGACCAGTTTCTCAGCCTGAACACCTTCAAAGTGGCCATCGCCGGGGATAAACCGGTGTTGGCAGCCAATTCGGTTGTTCCCCTGCGCTTTGACCTGAACAAGCACCGGCTGCTGCAGGAGAGCGTTGGCACCGACCGGCTCCTCCATGTTTCGCTCCTTGGCCTGCCAGTTGCCTGGGTGCGTCCCTTCGTTCCCGGCTTGGACGTATCGGGTAGCCTGATCACGGGCCAGCTGGACCTTGTCCGCACGCTGGATCCGCAGACCGACGCCTCGGTGCGTGGCAAACTGCAAGCGGCCGACATCGCCGTTGTCCAGGATGGGCGCCCGTTGCTGCAGAAGGCGACCGTCGCGTTGTTGCTGGAAGCCACGCTCGGTTCAGGCGCGTTGGAGGTTCCTGTGTTGAATCTGACGGTCACCACCCCGGAAGGCGACTCGCTCGATTTGCAGAGCAAGGTTTCGTCGCCCGAAGGCGCGGACGCTCCGCTGTCGGTCAGCGGACGTTTCACGGCCTCCACCGCCCAGCTCCTGGCGCGTTGGCTGCCCGGCGCGCCGGTCAAGGCCGAGGGAGATTTTATCTTCAAGCTGCAAGGACCGGTCATCGATATCCAGCCCGGTCGCCTTGCGATCACGCAAGAGGCCGGCCGCCCCCTGCTCAGTCTCACGCTGAAACAGGCCTTTGCCCTGAATTTGGTGAACCACGAGGTCAAGGCGCGCAATCCGGCCGAGGCGATCGCGCGCATCGAGCTCGGCCGCCTGCCGCTCTCGCTGTTGCCCATCACCCAACCGGACACGACGCTGGGCGGTGCGCTTACCCAGGGCGATTTCGAGGTCACGGCACCTGCCGGGAAGATTGTCCTGACGGCAGTCACCCCACTCAGATTGAGCGACGTGGCCTTGTTGGAGAAGAAGCGCCCGCAACTCAGCGGCTTGGTGATCGAGACCAAGCCGGTCATTGAGTACGCCGGCCCCACGAGCCTTAAGATTCAGACCGGCGAGGTGGTGGTGCGCAACGCCGCCAAGCAGACGCTCATGACCCTCAAGGGTGACATCATCCAGTCAACCGGGACGGAAATGCAGGCCGCCCTGGCGTTCACGCTGGAAATACCGGCGTTGTCCGGCCAGCCGCTCTTTGCCGGGGCACGCGGGGTATCGGCCGGGCGAGCGAGCGGCGAGGTCCGAGCCGCCACGGGTGTCCACACGCAATTGGAAGCGCGGCTCACGTTGAATGGTCTCATCAGCGCCGAATCCGGTCAGACGATGCCGGTCGCCAATCTGAACTTCCGGGGGCTCGTGCAGCCCAATGGCGCGGTTTCCATCCAGGCGCCCCTGCTCATTGACAATGCCGGCAATCGTAGCGACCTGAATTTCGCCCTGGAATTGTCCCCGCTGGCCCACGGCTACTCGGTGGACGGACGTCTGACCGGACAGCATGTCGATCTGCTCGATTTCCTCGGCGTGGTGGGCGTCTTCTCGGCCTCGGCGGTACCGGACTCTCCTCAACCCACCCTCAAGCCCGCCAACGTGACGCCCGACACGGTGTCGTCCTGGTCGAACTTCAGCGGACAACTCGGCTTGGACATCAAGTCCGTCACCCGCGGCAAGGACTGGACCATGAGCGGTCTGACTGGCCGGGTCGCCATTGAGCCGACGCGGCTGGCGCTCAGCAAGCTGGAGGCAGTCTTCAGCGAGACCAGCCGCCTCGACGCGAAAATGGAACTGCGCTTCACCGGAGGCGCGATGCCCTACCGGATGACCGGGGAATACTCGCTCAGCGAATTCGACGCCGGAAAACTCTTCAAGGCCCTCGATCCTAGCAAGCCGCCCACGGTGGAAGGCCTGTTCACTCTGTCCGCGAAACTGGCCGGCAACGGCGAGACGACCTCGCGCGCCTTGGAGCGCATGGAAGGGGAGATCCTGATGACGAGCCGGCGGGGGATATTCCGCGGACTGGCGCGGGCGACCGGCAAGGTGTCCATGGCCACGAAGACGGTCGACGCCGTCGGCGCGCTCGCGTCCATCTTCGGCTCCGACAAGATCAAGCAGACGGCCGAGAAAGTTGCCGGACAGACCTATTACGTAGACCAGCTGGCGCAGAGCATCGGTGAGTTCAACTACGACCTCCTCAGCGTGCGCCTCGTCCGCGACGAACGGCTCAACATGACTCTCCAGGACATCAGCCTTGTCTCGCAGGAGATCCGGCTGGCGGGTCGCGGCGACATCACCTACGTGGCTGACAAGCCGCTGCTCAAGCAGCCGTTGAATGTCACGATGGCCTTTGCCGCCCGCGGCAAGATCGAGCAGATTTTGGGGAAGCTCCGCCTGCTCGACGGCACCAAGGACGAGCTCGGCTATTCCCGCACCAAGGACGCCGTCACCTTGGGCGGCACGCTGGAAAAACCGGATCCCACGGGCTTCTTCACCAAGATCGCCTCCGCCAAGCTTTCGGAATACCTCGACTCTGAGAATTGAGCCCTTGAGGTGCTGCGAGTTCCGGCCATCGTGGCTCCCATGAATTCACGCATCTTCGGCAAGACGGGCAGGGTGGTGGGGGAAGTCGGTCTGGGAACCTGGCAGATCGGGGGGAACTGGGGCGACGTGCCGGATGAGACCGGGCTGGCCGTGTTGCGAACGGCGTATGAGCTGGGCACCACCTTCTTCGACACGGCGGATGTCTACGGCTCCGGTCGGAGCGAAGAGCTGATTGGCAAGTTTCTCAAGGAGTCCAAGGCACGGGACCGCCTGTTTATCGCGACCAAGCTCGGTCGGCGCGGTGACCCGGGTTGGCCAAAAAATTTCACCCGCGCAGTCGTCCGGCAGCACACGGAAGATTCCCTGCGCCGGCTCGGCGTGGAGGCGCTCGACCTGACCCAGTGCCATTGCATCCCGCCGGACGTGCTCATGCGGGGCGAAGTGTTTGGCTGGCTGGAGGAGCTCAAGCGCGAGGGTAAGATCAAGGCCTATGGCGCCAGCGTTGAGGCCATGGATGAGGCGCTCTGGTGTTGCGCGCAGCCCGGCTGTGCCTCGCTCCAGATTATCTTCAATATTTTCCGCCAGAAGCCCGTTCACGTCCTCTTCGACCAGGCCCGCGCCCGGGGAGTGGCGCTGATCGTGCGCCTGCCGCTCGCCAGTGGACTCCTGGGGGGCAAGATGACCCAGGCGACGACTTTTGCGGCCGACGATCACCGCACCTTCAATCGGGATGGCCAGGCCTTTAATGTCGGCGAGACATTCGCCGGGCTGCCGTTTGCCAAAGGTGTAGAACTGGCCGATGCGCTCAAGCCGATGGTGCCGGCGGGCCAGACGATGGCGGAGATGGCCCTGCGGTGGTGTCTGGATTTCGAGGCGATCAGCGTGATCATTCCCGGGGCCAAGAATCCGGACCAAGCGCGCGCCAACGCCCGGGCCGGAGCGCTGGCCCCGCTCGGGGCGACCCGGCACGTGCAGCTGGCGGCGTTCTACGAACGGCAGGTCGCCGCGCATATCCGCGGGCCATACTGAGGGGGCGGAGCCGGAATGATGCCGCCGGCAGCGTTGCTCGTGGCTTGCCTTGGCCGGGTGAATCGCCCGCTCGGGCAGTGGCTGGGCCCACTCGTTTCTTGCGTTGTCATCATCTTGGCACGATAAGAGCTGCCCGTTCTCTCGATGCCCGCCCGTCCGAATAACTCACGGCTACCCTCTGGAATCACGCTGCTCAATTGGTTTCTCAGGGGATGGACCGGCTTGGTCTTTGTTTTTCTGTATGTGCCGATCGCGGTGCTCGTGGTCTATTCGTTCAATTCCTCCCGCCTGAACATCGTCTGGGAAAGCTTCACCTGGGACTGGTATGGCAAGCTGCTGGCCAACGGTCCGCTCATCAAGGCGGCGAAAAACAGCCTGATCATCGCCTCGGTCACGACCCTGGTCTCGGTCGTGCTGGGGACGGGCGGGGCCTGGCTGCTGCAACGCTATCGCTTCCGGTTTTCCCGGACCATCCAGACCCTGGTGGCGATCCCGATGGTCATGCCGGAAATCCTCATGGGCATCAGTCTGCTCATTCTTTTCGCGACGATCCGCTTCGACCTTGGGTTCACCTCGGTGATCATCGGACATGTCACCTTCAGCTTCCCGTTTGTGCTGGTGGCTGTGCAGGCGCGCCTGCAAGGGCTGGATCCGGCCATGGAGGAGGCCGCCCTCGACCTGGGCGCAACGCCTTTCCAGGCCTTCTGGCTGGTGATCGTCCCGGCGCTGCGTCCGGCCATCATTGCCGGAGCGCTCATGGCGTTCACCCTTTCGATGGACGAGTTGATCGTCACCTTCTTCATCCGCAGCGCCTCGGCCGTCACCCTGCCGATCCAGGTCTATGGCTTGGCGCGCGTGGGCCTGAACCCCATGCTCAACGCCTTGTCCGCGCTTTTCATTGTCGCCACCGTCGCGTTTGTGATTTTCTCGGAATACCTGAAAAAGCTCAGCCGCTGAACCCACCCCGAACCCTTTCCCATCATGAAAAACCTGAAATCCGCCATCCTCGCGCTGGTCGCCCTGACCGGTGCCGGCAGCCTGCTTGCCGCCGATGAAGTCAACCTGTTCGGCTGGTCCGAATATATCCCCCAGGAGGTCCTGGACGGTTTCACCAAGGAGACCGGCATCAAGGTCAACTTCGAGACCTACGCCTCCAACGAGGAGCTGCTGTCCAAACTGGTGGCCGGCGGGGGCAATTACGATCTCATCCAGCCGTCGGAATACGCGGCCGAGCTCATGATCCGCCGCAACATGCTGGCGAAGCTCGACAAGTCCAAGCTGACGAATCTCAAGAACATCGGATCGGAATTCCGCGGCCTGGCGCATGATCCCAAGGATGCGTTCACGGTGCCGTACATGACCGGCACGGTGGGCATCGTCGTCAATACCGACGTCGTCAAGGATGAGATCAAGGGCTATCGGGATGTATTCCAAGCCAAGTACAAGGACCGGCTCGTCGTGCTGAATGACAACCGCGAGATGGTGAGCTGGGTCTTGAATTATCTCGGACTCTCTCCCAATGCGATCAATGCGGGCAATCTCGCCAAGGTTCGGCCCGTCCTGGCGAACTGGATCAAGCTCGTGAAGGTCTTTGACTCGGACAGCCCGAAGACCGCCTTGCTCAACGGCGATGTCGACATTGGTATTGTCTGGAGCGGCGAGGCGGCGCTGCTCTGGAATGAAAACAAGAAGTTCCAATACGTCCTCCCGGAGGAGGGGGCCCACCAATTCATCGACATCCTCGCCATTCCCGCCGGCGCTCCGCACAAGAACGCGGCCCATGCGTTGATCAATTACATTTTGCGCCCGGAAGTCTCGAAGCTCATCTCGGATGCCTTCCCCTATACCAATCCCAATCTGGAAGCGCGCAAACTGCTGACGCCCGAAGCGCTGGCCAACCCGGCCAGCTATCCGAAGAACCCGGGCAAGCTCAGCACGTTTCGCGATATTGGGGCGGAGGCCACGCGGATCGACCATCTGGTCACCGACCTGAAGAGTTCCCAATAAGCCGGCCGGCTCCAGTCTACTACTGGCCAACGCCGCGATAGCCCAAGCAAGATGTCCAACCGATCAGCGCCCGCCGCCGCCGACAGCCGCACACCCGGCTGGCGGGCCTGGGTGTTGGTTGCGCCCATGGTAGTTTGGCTGGTGCTGTTTGTCGTAGTCCCGAGCCTCATTCTTGTCGTCTACAGCTTCTGCCAGAGGGATGAGGTGGGCGGGGTGATCTTTCACTTCAGCCTGGATAACTACCGCCGGGTCTTTGACCCCATCTATTTGCGGATATTCGTCCGATCGATCGGCTATGCCGGCCTGACGACGATCATCTGTGTCGTGGTGGGGTATCCGGTGGCGTTTTATATCGCAAGGGCGGGGCAGTCGTTGCGGACCAAGCTCCTGTTGCTGGTCATGGTGCCCTTCTGGACGAGTTTTCTGATCCGCACCTATGCCTGGATCACCATCCTGAAACAGGAAGGTTTGCTCAATGGATTCGTGCAAGCGATGGGTTTCACGATCGAGCCCTTCAACCTCCTCTATACTCCCACCGCGGTGGTCATCGGCCTGGTCTACGCCTACCTGCCGTTCATGATCCTGCCGATCTACGGCAGCGCGGAGAAACTGGACAATTCCCTCATCGAGGCGGCCTACGATCTGGGCGCCGGTCCGTTGCATGCCTTCTCGGCGGTCATCGTGCCGCTCACGATGCCGGGCATCGCCGCCGGCACGCTGCTTGTCTTTGTCCCGGCGATCGGCATGTTTGCGATCACCGACCTGATGGGCGGGGCCAAGGTGCCGATGATCGGCAACGTCATCCAGAACCAGTTCCTGCAGGCGCGCGACTGGCCGTTTGGCGCGGCCTTGGGGGTTATTTTCATGCTCATGTTCGTCCTTACCTATGTCCTCCTGCAGCGGCGTGGAGCCCGCGCGGTGTCCTGACCATGTCCAAGCCAAGTCACGCCATGCTTGAACTCCGCGGGGTCACGAAACGCTTCGGCCATTTCACCGCGGTCAAATCCATCGACCTCAGCGTCCAGGCGGGCGAGTTTATCACCTTGCTGGGACCTTCGGGCTGCGGGAAGACCACGTTGTTGCGCCTACTGGCGGGATTTGAGACTCCCGATGAAGGAACCATTCTGCTGGATGGAGAGGATGTCTCCCGGGTGCCACCCTATCGGCGCTGCGTGAACCAGGTGTTCCAGGGCTATGCCCTGTTTCCCCACCTGACCGTCCGGGAAAACGTGGGCTTCGGTCTGCGCATGCAGAAAGTGCCGCCGGCCGAGGCGGCAAAACGCATCAGCGAGGCGCTCGACATCGTTTCCCTGCAGGAACAGGCCGACAAACATCCGCACCAGATGTCCGGCGGGCAACGCCAGCGCGTGGCGCTCGCCCGGGCCATCGTGTGCCGGCCCAAGGTCCTGCTGCTGGATGAACCGCTCTCTGCCCTGGACGCAAAACTTCGACACGCCATGCAGCTCGAGTTGAAGCACCTGCAGCGCCGGCTGGGCATCACCTTTGTATTTGTCACCCACGACCAGGACGAGGCCCTCACGATGTCCGACCGCATCGCGGTGATCAACCAGGGCAAGATCGAACAGCTGGGGACGACGACCGAGATCTACCACCGGCCGCGGACACCCTTTGCCGCGGACTTTATTGGCCAGGCCAATTTGCTCAGCTCGACCATCGTCTACCGCAACGGCACCACCGCCCGGATCCGGCTCGAAACGGGACTCGAACTCGTCGTGGCGACCGCTGATTTGCCGGCGGCAGCGACGAAGGCGTTGGTGTCGGTCCGGCCCGAGAAGATCCACATCGGCAGGGTGCCGGCCGAGGCGGAGAATGTTTTTCAGGCGCGGATCGCCGAGGAGATTTTCCAAGGGGCCACGGACCGGCTGCAGCTGGTGACGGATCAAGGGACGAACCTGCACGCGCTGGTGGCCAACGAGAGCGCCACCCAGGAGGCGTTCCACGAGGGCGACCGCGTTTATTGCAGTTTGCACCTCGATGACATCATCGTCGTGCACACCGCGTGATCCGGACGCGCGGTGCTTGAGTTCGGGCGGTGCGCGGTCATGGTAACTGCATGATCGCAGCGATCGATTTCAGGAGATTCAAGGCGCTCCGGGAGACGTCCTTGAACCTGGCGCCGTTCAATCTGGTCCTCGGTCCCAATGGCAGCGGGAAGACGAGCCTGATCCAGGCGTTGTTGCGTCTGCGCACGCTGGCAGGGCTCCCGGCCGCCTCGGCCGACCGCGGGACGGACCGGGAAAGCGACGGACCCGAGATCGTCTTTCAGTTTCGGCCACCGTTTCAGGATATCCGGGTAAGACTCGGCTGCCGCGCCGACGAACTCGTGTGCAACCTGCTCCTCGTCGATCGGCCGCACGGAGCGGATGGCGAAAAACGTTGGGAGGAATTGCGCACGCGGCTTCGTTCGATCCGGGCCTTTCTCTTTGATCACTATGCGATGGCGGAACGTTGCCGGGAGACCGACGGCACCGAACTCGGCTCAAACGGCCGCAATCTGGCCGCGGTGCTGCATGATTGGCAGCAATCACATCCTGACGCCTTGGCGTCCTTGCAGGGGGAGTTTGTCCGCCTCATGCCTGAGTTTTCCGGACTGGAGTTCCAGACCGATGATCAAGGCTACGTGGTGATGGGTGCCCGGTTGCGCGACAATGGTGCGGAATTGATCACCGCGGAAAATCTCTCCCAAGGGACGCTCTACCAGCTGGCCATCTTGGCCCTCGCCTTTTCGCCCTCTCCTCCCGCGGTGGTTTGTCTGGAGGAGGCGGATCGGGGCATGCATCCTCGCTCGCTGCGGGAGGTGCGGGACACGCTCTACCGGCTGAGCTATCCCGAGGCCAGTGGCATGGCCCGGCCTCCCGTGCAAGTGATCACCACGACGCATTCGCCGTATTTGCTCGACCAGTTTCGGGACCATCCCGAGGAAGTGGTGCTGGCCAGCAAGGAGGGCAGGGCAGCAACCTTCGAACGGCTTTCTGATCGGGCGGACATCCTGGCCATGATGGAAGGCGCGCATCTCGGGGATCTCTGGTACAGTGGCATCCTGGGAGGCGTGCCGCGCGAGTGATACCGGTTGGCCCACGAAACCCAAGAAATGACACGTAATCCTTTCAGCCACTCTGGGCAGAGAGAAAATTCTCGAGCGAGAGGAGCGGGTTGGAGGTCGGGGCTCCGCAGGCAACAAGCTCAGGAACCCGTGACCGCCGAGGGACCGACCGGACGCGGCCGGTTAGTCGACCATTCTTCCAGGGCAAACAAGCCGGGCCGCTGGCTCCGTCACGGCATGGCGAACGTCAGGGGGATTGCCTCGACAATCTTTGTTTCAGTGCCGCGCCGGTTCGTGTCTCTCGAGGGAAACACCTTGGTATGAAAATCGCCATCCTCAGCGAATCGCCGGCGGACGAGGCGGCCTTGAAGGTGCTGGTTGGGTATGTGCTCGGCGAAAGCTTCACGAGTGTGCAATCGTCGTTGCGGGCGCGGGGCTGGCCCTCGGTCGAGCAGGTGCTGCCGCCGATCATCCGCCACCTGCATTTCAATACCGACACGGCTGGACTGGTGGTCGTGGTGGATTCGGACGATTCGCCGGTGCACACGCCGGACCATGAGGCCCCGGGCTATCACCATCCCTTCTGCCGGATCTGCCGGTTGCGGGCTGTTTTCAGACGGACAATCAAGAACCTGCCTCCGGCGCATGGCCGGTCCCGAGTGTTGCGGGCCGTCGGTCTCTGTGTGCCGGCCTTGGAGGCATGGCTGTTGTGCGGAAGGGACGCGTCGGTGACCGAACAGGCCTGGCTGGATGGTCAGCAAGCCAACGCAGCGCCCTACACGCGGCGGGAACTCAAGGAGCGGGTTTACGGCACCGACCGTCCTTCCCTGAAGTTTGAAACGGAGCGGGCGTTGCAGGAGCTTTCCCGCCATCGTGGCGACGTGCGCCGGCTGGAGAATGACTTTCCCAATGGCTTTGGGGCGATGGCGCGGGACTTGCGCAGTTGGAAAAAATAGTTGGTCCAATCACCGGGCTACGGCAGCTCTTCACGAGAACCAGCCATCCCCGGGGCCTACGAACGTACTTGCCGATCACCGCGGGAGACCCACTGTCATAAGGGTCTACCCCGCATGAAGTCCCCCCGCCTTTCCCTGGCTGCGCTTATGGGCGCGCAGGCTCAAGTCACCTTCAATGACTGTGCTGCGAAATTCATGCTCATTGCCCTCGCGCAGCAATTGGCGCGCGCCGGGGGGCATGACGCCAAACCGGTGATCGCCCTCATTGGCGCGCTGCTGGTGCTGCCTTATGTGGCGTTTGGCCCTTTCTGCGGATGGCTGTCGGACCGTTTTCCGAAGCGAACCATCATCAACTACGCCCTCATGCTACAGGTGGCGGTCATGGCGCTGATGCTCGGCGCCCTGTGGTTGCATTCGTTCACGGCGTCCATGGTCGGCTTTGCGCTGCTTTCCCTGCAGACCGCCATCTTGGCCCCCGCCAAGCGGGGAATTCTGCTGGAATACGTCGGCGAGAACCGCCTGTCCCGGTTTGTCGGCTACATGGAGATGCTCAATGTGACGGCGATTCTGGTCGGTTCCTTCGCGGGTGGGCAGCTGTTCTCCCACTGGTTGGGAGCAGGGGATGATGTGTGGCAGTCCGGCTTGAAAGTGGTGGCGGTGCTCACCGGCTTGTCCGTACTGGCCCTGGGGATCTTCCAGGCCGCGAAGCCTACCATGGCCCAGTCAACTGAGGCCTTCAGCTGGCGTTTGTGGGTGCGACATTTCACGGATATCCGGGAAGTGTGGGCGGAGCGGCCACTGTGGCGCGCGACGATGGGCATCTGCTTCTTCTACGGGGTGGGCGGGTATTTCATGATGCTGATTCCCCAGATCGCCTACGAAATGCAGGGCGGGGGCGTGCGCACCGGCGCGGTATCGAGCACCATGATGCTGCTCGTCGGCGTCGGGACCATGGCGGGCAACCTGCTCGCCGGATTGCTTTCCCGACGCGGGGTGGAACTGGGACTCGCGCCGATCGGCGGTGCCCTGTTGCTCGTTGTCTTGCTGGCCATGGGATTCAGTCCGCACCACGGCCAGGGATTCGACTGGTTGCTGGTGGCCGCAGGGTTTTCCACCGGACTCTTTTTGGTGCCGCTTTATGCATTTATTCAGCAGCGGGCTGGGAATCACCGGCGCGGACGCATTTTGGCCGGAGTCAGCCTGCTCGACAGTCTGGCGGGTGCCGGAGCCAGCGGCATCTATCTGCTTCTGGCTGGGGATAACCTATTGGGACTGAACCCACACGCCCAGCTGTTCCTCATGGCGGCGCTGACCTTCGGCATGTTGCTGTATGGGGTCTGGCACATACCACACCACACCGTGTGCACGGTGATGCGGTTGATCGGTCCGGTTTTCTACCGGGTGAAATCGATCGGCTGGGAGAAGATCCCCTCTGCGGGGGGCCTGATGATCTGCAACCATCTGTCCTACGTTGACGCGGTTGTCCTGCAGATCGCTTCACCGCGGCCCATCCGGTTCATTGCGTTTGCCGGCTTTGTGAAGAGTCCGGTGATACGTTTTATTTTCCGGGCCGCGGGGGTCATTCCGGTGACGGCCAACAAGCCGATGAAGGGAATCCGGGTTGCCGTCGAAGCCATTCAGAATGGCGAGCTGGTCTGCGTGTTTCCGGAAGGCGCGATCTCCCGCACCGGGCAGCTCATGCAGCTGAAACGTGGTTTTGGCCTGATTGCCGGGGCGGCGAAGGTGGCCGTGGTGCCGGCGGTGATCGACGGCTTGTGGGGCTCGATCTACTCCTTCGCCGGCAACAAATACCTCTGGAAGTCTCCGCGGCTCATGCCCACGCCGGTCTGCGTGATCTTCGGTGATCCGATTCCTGCGCACCTGGTCACGCTCAACTCCGCCCGACGCGCCCTGCTTGATCTGGGAGAAATGGCTTTTCAGGAAAGGCCCGTGCTCAAGCGGCATCTGGCCCGGGAGGTGGTCCGCTCGCTTGCCAAGAAGCCGCGGCACATCGCCATCGTCGACCGCACCGCCGACCGCAAGGCCGTCAGCGCGGGGCAGTTGGTGGCCGTGGCGGCCGTGCTGGCTCGGCATATTCGCGACACGGTGCCTGAAAAGCGGGTGGGCATCGTGCT
>Ga0208263_100008_pt1 | contig 139309 bp, 115 predicted proteins | sample LakWasMet28_LOW6_2_FD_183872 | JGI IMG/M metagenome (GOLD analysis project Ga0208263, IMG submission 183872) | Freshwater sediment methanotrophic microbial communities from Lake Washington under simulated oxygen tension - Sediment Metagenome... | ecosystem: Environmental > Aquatic > Freshwater... | reverse complement strand
CGTTCAACCTGCTTGAGCGCTGGCCCGGACTCGCCGCCTGGGGCGTGCATCCGTTCAGCGTGCCGGCGGCCATCGCCTTCGGTCTCTGCTTGATCAATCTGCTCTGGATCAATGCCCGGTTCCGCGAAACGCTGCCCGCCGAGGCGCGGGGTGCGGCGTCGACCACCCTACGTGAGCGCAATCCCCTGCATTCGCTCTTTCAACAGCCCGATCCCGCCATCCGCCGGGTGAACGTCGTCGGCTTCGTCGTCACCTTTGGATTCAGTTTCTTCGAGTCGGTCATCAGCTTCTTCACGGCGGAAGCCCTCCATTACTCCCCCCGCGACCTCACGCTGATTTTCGTGAACATCGGCCTCGTTTCGATCGTCACCCAGGGCGTGCTGGCCCGGCGCTACGTCCCAAAGATCGGGGAAAAGCCCTCGGCGGTTGCGGGCATGAGCCTCATCGCGTTCTCCTTCGCCGGCTTGGGGTATGCCATCGGCGTCGCCCATTCGCCCCCCCTCATGTACCTCATGCTCACGCTGAGCACCATCGGCTCGGGCTTCGCCAACGTCGCTCTTTCCTCGCTGGTCTCGCTCTATGCCAAACCCGAGGAACAGGGCAAGGTGCTCGGCATCTACCGTTCGCTCGGCTTCCTGGCCCGCGCGCTCAGCCCGGCGGTTGCAGGCTGGCTCTTCTTCAACTCCGGCGGCACGCTCACCTTCATGATCGCCGGTCTAGTGTTATTCAGCGCCTCCCTCCTCGGCACCGGTTTGCCGCGACCCACCAAGTAACCTTGAATGCGAGAGCCCAGATCCCGAACCATGCGACCGCCCCGCGGCTGGTCCTCGGCCTGCTCTGCGCTGCCCTCGCCCTGCTGATCAGCGGCTGTGTCACCGGAAGCCGCGCCCCGACCTCCACCCATCTCGCCCCGGAGCCGGTGCGTCTGCCGGCCCGGCTCATGTCCAATTTCTTTCTCGTCGAATCCCGCCAGGCCGACGGCAAGACCTATCGGTTCATGATCGATACCGGGTCCTCGGTCACCCTGGTCTCACCCGCCTTTGGTGAGGCGGTGAAGCAGAAGGAGCGCCGGGGCGCGCCACCCCGCACCCTGCCCGTCCGGGGCGCCAACGGCCGTGAAGCCGAGCTCCCGGCCATCACCCTGCACGAACTCTGGCTGGGTAAGGCCCGCTTCGACCGGGTGCCGGCGATCGTCTACGATTTCTCCGACCTCTCCGCCCACCTCGGTCTCTCCATCGACGGTGTCATCGGCTATCCGTTGTTTCACGACACTCTCCTCACGCTCGACTACCCGGCTGCGACGCTGGAGATCGAGCCCAACCCCCTGGTCACGGCGCCCCCGACCCGCCAGCCCCGCACCAGCGTCATTGCCTACAACCGCGAACAGCCCACGCCGCTCATCCCGGTGCAGATGGGCAATGAGTCCTTTTTTGCCCTGATCGACAGCGGCAGCGATGGCGGCCTCGCCCTCAACCCGTCCGGCCTGCACCCCCGTTTCATTCATGGCCCGCGCGTCGGCATGATCGTCTCCTCCCTCCATGGCGATAACCGCCAGCTCGTCGGTCGGCTGGAACAGAACATCACCTTCGGGAGCCAGCTGGTCTCCCAGCCGGTGGTCGACCTGACCGAGCACCTGTCTTCGTTGGGCGGGGAACTCTTGCGCCACTTCCGGCTTACCTTCGACCAGCAACGCCATGTCGTCACCCTCGTCCGCGACTCGGATGGCCCCGTGGAGATGCCGGGTCGCCGCAGCACCGGTCTTTCCTTCCGGCGCTTCCCCAACTACTGGCGCCTGCTGGCCGTCGTGCCCGACACGCCCAACAGCGCCCTGCCCGTGCTGCCCGGTGACCTCTGCGTGCGCATCAACGGCGAGCTCGTCGAGAAATGGACCTTTGAACGCTACTCCGATCTGGTGAAAACAGCCGACCGCATCACCTACACCTTCCTCGCCGGCCCCAAGGAACAGGACTACGAGGTCAAGGTGTTCGAGCTCGTCCCCTAGTTCACCCGAGTCCGCGGACGGGAAGAGTGACCCGCCGGCACCATCAGCTTCTGACGAGCAGAAACGCCCCGGCCCCGTCGTGGCCATCCTTCCAAGGGAGCGCCTGGACGCTGCGCGCCAGCTTGAATGGTCCACCGGCCCGGCTGTCGAAGAAGGACTTGATGACTGCTTCGTTTTCATCGGCGTCGATGCTGCACGTGCTGTAAACCAGCCGGCCACCCGGGTGAACCAGGCGCGCCGCCGCGTGCAACAGCTCGAGCTGGGCCTGACCGTGACGGGCGAAATCCCCATCCTGCAGCCGCCACTTCACGTCGATCCGGTGGCGCATCACCCCGGTGTTTGAACACGGGGCATCGAGCAGCACGGCATCATAGCTCTCGGGCAGGTTTAGGTTGCGGTAAAACACCGTGTTCACCGCTTTCAAGTCAGCCTGGATCATCGCGACCTCCACCCCGGCGGGTGCCCTGGCCAGATTCTCCTTGAGGCGCACCAGCCGGATATCCGACTTGCCCGGGGCCACCGGTTCGTCGAGCGCCACGACCTTGCCCGTCTTCATGGTGTCGGCAATGAACAGACTTTTGCCACCCGGGGCCGCACAGGCATCAAGAATCATCTCGCCCGGTTTGGGCGCGAGCAGATCGATGCACAGCCGGGTCGACGGATCCTGCAGATAGAGCGCACCTTCGTTGGCCAGACGGCGCACGTCATCCCAGTGCCCGGCCTTGACCTCAAAGAACCCGGGCCACTGCGTGGGGGCGAGAAAGTCCGGCACGGGAGCGTCGGTCCGCCAACGGGCATAGACGGGCGCGGGCTGCTGGTTCCATTCCAGCAGTTGACGGGTGACAGCCGGGCCGTACTGCCGCTGCCAGCGCGCCACCAACCACTCGGGATGGGCAAACTCAACGGCCAGATCAGCCGGGGGCTCGGCGAGGCGCGCGGCCATCTTGCGGGCCACTGCGTTGACGAGCCCAGATTCCTTCAGGCTGCAAACCGTCTTGGCCCGCTCCACGGCGTGGTGGATCACTTTCGCATAGCCACCGTCCCTGAGCTCCGGACTCTTCTGCCCTTCTTCCAACAGCTCAAACCCGGCAATCATCAGGACCGCCTTCACCTTGGTCCGGGGCGGCCGGGTCATCAAGCCGGCCAGGGCCGACTCCAGCCGGGAGGCCCAGCGCACCACCCCATAAAACAAATGTTGGGCCCTCGCCCGCTCCTGAGACGAAAGATTTGTCGCAAGTCCTTCCAACAACGTATCCACTCGTTCGGACCGGGCCAGCCAGCGCTCGACCAGACCGGCGGAGGCCACCCATCCGCTCGGTTGAAGTTTCTGGGCTTCCGGGCCTTTTTCTAAACCCTGTTTGACATCATGCATCATTGTCGCCTGAACTAATCGGTTCACCGACTCGATACGCAATTATGAATTCCGAAGCCATCTCCGCGATCCTAAGCAAGCACTCGTCCCTCAAGGCGTCCAAAGCCAAGCTGGAGGCGATGGAACCCAACGCCTACGTCGTCCACCGGAGCTGGGGTTTTGGTCAAATCAAAGAATTTGACGAAGCCGACCAAAAGCTGGTCATCGACTTCAAGGAGAAGAAGGCCCACCGGATGGACCCCGTTTTCTGTGTCACGAGCATGGAAGTCCTTTCCCCCAAGCACATTCTGGCGCGCAAGGAGACCGAGCCCGCCAAGGTCAAACAGCTCATCGAGGATGATCCCGTCCAGTTGGTCATCGACACCCTTTCCGCTTACCCGAACAAGGCCGCCAGCGCCATCGAGCTCGAAATCGTCCTGGCCCAGATCATCGGCGAAGAGAAATTCAAGCGCTGGTTCTCGGCCGTCAAAAAACAGCTGGTGAAGGACCCCCGCGTGGGCGTGCCGGTGAAAAAGACCGATTGCTACGTCGTGCGCGACGAACCCGTCTCGGCCGAGTCCGAGATCATGGAGGAGTTCGCCAACACCCGCTCCGCCCGCCGCCGCATCTCCCTCGCCGAGGACCTCCTCGCCGCCTCGATCAAGGATGAGGCCAAGCCCTCCCTCGCCCAGGTGCTCAACGGCATCACCGAAGCGGTGCGCGACAGCAACCAGCTCGACGCCGCCGAACGTCTCTACGGCGCCTTCGTCCGCGACGAGCTCGCCAAGATCCTCGGCCACGAGATCGGCGCCAACTCGCCCAACCAGTCCGAGCTCATCAAGGAAGTCCGCGGCCTGCCTGCCATCGCCGAGAAGATTCCGGTCCATTTCCAGTCCCGCTTCCTCGACCTCGTCAAGGAGACCCACCCGCTCGAGTGGCGCGAGATCGTTTTCGCCCTCCTGAAGACCTCCCAGGGCAAGTTCACCACCGAGTGCATCAATTTCCTCATCGAGAACGGCCAGGCCGACGAGCTCGCCGCCGCCCTCAAGCGCTGGAAGACCGAGCAGAACCTGCGCGCGCCCGTGCTGCTCTGGATCATCAAGAACCGTCATTCAAAGAAGTTCTCCAAGCTCCTCAACGAGCTCGTCACCCCGCGCCTGCTCGGCGCCATCTTCTTCGCGATCGACTACGAGGCCCTGCAGTCCGCCGGCACCCGCCGCATCCCCTTGGGTGAAGCCCTGAGCGACGACGCCGACCTTATTTCCGACCTGCTCGCCACGGCCGACACCGAGACCGCCCGCGACCTCGGCAACAGCCTCCTGCTCAACCAGGGTTTCGAGGAACTCACCAAGAAGTCCCTGCTCGCCCGCTTCATCAAGCTGTTCCCCTCCCTGCAGTCCCTCGTTTCCGGTGAAGCCGAGACGAAGGACGAGCAGTTCCTCGTCTCCCGCGAGAGCTACGAGAAGAAGCGGATCGAGTACGAGGACATCGTTTCCCGCCGCATCCCGGAGAATTCCAAGGCCATTTCCGTCGCCCGCGAGCACGGCGATCTCAAGGAAAACTCCGAGTTCAAGATGGCGAAGCAGGATCAGTCCGTGATTATGGGCCAGAAGGCCCAGCTCGAGCGCGATCTCGCCCGGGCCCGCATCACCGACTTCACCGAGGCCAGCACCGACCAGGTCTCGGTCGGCACCGTGGTTGATCTCCGCGACGTCGCCAGCGGCAAGGCCGTGCGCTACTCCGTGCTGGGAGCGTGGGACAGCGATCCCGAGAGCAACAAGATCGCCTACAAGACCCCGCTCGGCCAGGTCCTCATGGGCAAGAAGGTCGGGGAGCACGTGAAGCTGAAGATCTCCAGCGCCCACCAGGAGTTCCAGATCTCCGGCATCACGCGCTACGTCGACGCCAAGAGCTGATCGCTCCCGCCTCGGGACCTTCCGATCCCAATTCCTTTCAGGCCGCGCCCACCGCGCGGCCTTTTTTTGCACCCACGCGAAAGGCAGACGGAAACGGACGCTGAGTCACAGCCTCAACCGCTTCATTGCTCCGGATTGTCTCCGTGCTCTCCATGCCCGATCGCATATCCTAGGCCGAAGATGCCGGAGCCGTCCTGCCCGCCCCACACCGCTCAAGCCGTCCCGCGCGTGCACCACGCTTGTCATACCCGGCTTTTCCGCATAGGTCATTGCCCGCATGACCGATTCCTGGGACAGTCTTAAGGTTCTCTCCGACCCAACCCGGCTGCGTCTGCTGGCCTTGCTCTTAAAGGAGGAACTCGCCGTGGCCGAGCTGCAGGAGATCCTCGGCATGGGCCAATCCCGCATTTCCTCCCAGCTGGCCCTGCTGCGCCAGGCCGGCTTCGTCAGCGACCGTCGTGAGGGCAAGAAGGCCTTCTATTCGCTCCGCAGCTCCTTGGAGCCCCGGCAGCTCACCCTGTTGCGGGCGGCCTGCGATGCCGTCGCCGACCTGCCCGCGTCGGTGGAGGACCGCACGAATCTTGACCGCACGCTGCTCAAGCGCCGCCAGCACTCGGAACAATACTTCAATCTCATCGCCGGCAAACTCGGCAAGAACTACTGCCCTGGACGCTCCTGGGAGGCCCTTGGGCATCTCGCCCTGCGCCTGGTTCCGGCCATCACGGTCGCCGATCTCGGGGCCGGCGAGGGCTTGGTGTCGCAACTGCTCGCCCGTCGCGCCGAACGCGTGTGGTGCATCGACAATTCCCCGAAGATGGTCGAGGTCGGCTCCGAACTGGCGAAGAAAAACGGGCTCGCGAATCTCGCGTACAAACTGGGCGACATCGAGCAGGTCCCGCTGCCCGACAAGTCCGTGGACCTCGCCATCCTTTCCCAGGCGCTGCATCATGCCGCCCACCCGCAGACTGCCGTCAATGAGGCCTGGCGCATCCTGCGGCCGGGCGGACAACTGCTCGTGCTCGACCTAAAGGAACATGCCTTCGAGAAGGCGCGCGACCTTTACGGCGACCTCTGGCTCGGTTTCAAGGAAAGCGCGCTGCACGGATTCCTCAAGAACGCGGGGTTTCAGAAAGTGGATGTCACACTCGTCTCCCGCGAGGAGAAGGAACCCGGCTTCGAAACCCTCCTCGCCAGCGGCGTGAAGGGTGGAAAATAAGACTTGGCCGGCCAATAGCCGGCCCCTCAGGTCACTTGGAACCGATCGGGCCGAGCTCGTAGCTGATCCGTCCTTCCATGATCTCACGGAGGGCAATGTCCTCCGGCGCGAGCTTCTCAAGCGATTCCACCAGCGGGCGGCTGCCCCGGCGCAGTTGCTTGACGCGGCGCGAGACCACATTCACCAGAATGTAAGGATCGGGAATGATTTTCGCAGCGGCGTACAGGTATTCGTCTCTCATGGATGGAACATGATATTCGCCAACCCGGCGAAACACGACGCCTATCGTCCGGACGACGCCCCCACCCGGACAACTCACTCGCCGGCCAGTCGCTTCGGGCGATAATAGATCCCGCCTGAACCTATTCCCGGGCCATACACGCGTTGTAGAATGACTCCACCAGCGCGTAGGTCTTCTTGGCATCGGTCTGCTTGAGCGCGTCGCTCGCGAGTTTCTTGGCATCGCTCATTTTCATGGCGCGCACGAGATAGCGGACCGAAGGCACCAGCGTGGGCGTCATGCTGAGCTCATCAACCCCGAGGCCGAGCAGCAGCGGGGCATAGATGGCATCGCCGGCCATTTCGCCGCACACGCTGACCTTGAGACCATGCGCGTGACCGGTATCGACCACCTGTTTGATCGTCCGCACCACGGCGGGATGGGTCGGGTCGTAGAGATGCGCGATGCGGCTGTTGCCGCGATCGATCGCCAGGAGATACTGGATGAGATCGTTGGTCCCGATGCTGAAAAAATCGCTTTGCTCGGCGAGCACGTCGCCGGCAATGGCGGCACTGGGGATCTCGATCATCGCGCCGACCGTGATCTTGGCATCAAAGGCCTGCCCGCGCTTCTTGAGCTCCTCCTTGGCTTCGGCCAACAGGGCGTTGGCCCGCTCCATTTCCTCCGGGCCGCTGATCATCGGATACAGCAACTCGACCTTGCCATGAGCACTGGCCCGCAAGATGGCCCGCAGCTGATCCTTGAACATCCCCGGATTCTCCAGGCACATGCGGATGGCGCGGAAACCGAGGAAGGGATTAGCTTCAGGTCCGATGAGCCCCGAGGCCCCGGGCAAAGGCTTGTCCCCGCCGACATCCAGGGTGCGGATGGTCACCGGGGCCGGGGCCAGCCCGGCCACGATCTCCTTGTAGGCCGCGTACTGCTGCTCCTCGGTCGGCAAACTGGTCGACGAGAGGTAAAGAAACTCCGTGCGATACAACCCGACGCCCGCCGCACGGTATTGTTTCACCAGTGCCACCTCATCCGCCTTCTCGATGTTCGCCCGCAGGCTCACATTGACGCCGTCCAGCGTCTGCGCCGCCAGCTCGTTGGCCGACATGAGCCGCGATTCAAAGGATTGCTTGGCCTTCTGGATCTTGCCGTACCGGAACAGGGTTTGCTCCGAAGGATTGACGATTACCGTGCCCTCGTAGCCATCCACCAGCAACCAGTCGCCGTCCTTGAGCCGCGTGGTCAGATTCTCCACGCCGACGACCGCTGGAATTTTCATCGAACGGGCCACAATCACCGCGTGACTGGTGCGGCTGCCACCGTCGGTGACAATCCCGAGCGCCGCACTGCGATCGATACCGGCCGCCTCTGAGGGAGAGACGTCCCGCGCCACAATGATTCGCTTGTCGACCAGTTCGGTCAGGCTGCCGGCGGTCTGACCAAGGAGCACATGCAGCACTCGCTTGGTCACATCCTTCAGGTCTGCGGCGCGCTCGCGCAGATACTCGTCATCAATCTCCGCAAAGGCCTGGATATAACGCTGGGCGACGTCATTGAAGCACGTCTCGATGTTCAATCCCGACTTCTGGAAATCGCGGATCGTTTCGCCGATCAACGCCTGATCCTCGAGCACCAGAAGGTGCGCGTCAAAAATCAGCGCCTCCTGTTCGCTCAGGTTCTTGGCCACTTGCTCTTGAATCTTGGCAATCTGCTGCCGGGTGGAAATCAGGGCTTGGTCAAAACGCTCAATTTCCGCCACGCGCTTGTCTGGATCCACCGTGTAACGCGGAATTTCCAGCTCGTTCTGCAGGTAGAGAAACACCTGTCCGTAGGCGATGCCTTTGGAAGCGGCGAGGCCTTGGACGGTGATTTCCTTTTGTGCTGGGGTCGGCATGCAGCGGCGCTGCGCGATTAACGAACCGTGGCGCGACCCGGTCAATGCGGAACTAAGAAAGCCTTCCTTCCTGCAGGTAGATTTCCGGACCACCCCAGGAGCGCAGGTGGCGTTTGAGTTCAGCCACCAGGTCGGTCGCGGCGTTCCCGTCACCCATGCCTCTCTCCTCGGGGAGCAAGGCAAAGCAGGCACTGCCACTGCCGCTCATGATCGCCGCCACCCCGGCGATAGCCCGGAGTTTGGCCAGCAGCATCGGCAGGGCTACGTATTTCTCAAAGGCCGCCGGCTGCATGTTGTTAAACAGCAATTCCTCGGCCGGCCCCGTACCCTTGAGCCAGCCGGCCAGTCGGCTCTCGGCCTGCTCGGTCGGAAGATAATCAGTGCCCCGGGCGGCCATTCTCCCATAGGCCCACGGTGTGCTGATCCCGAAACTGGGCTTGAACAGCAACACCCGCCGTCCCCGTATGCGCCGAGCCGCATTTACTGGCAGCAATGCCACCCGCTCTCCGCGTCCGCGCATGACCACCGGCGCATTGTGCAAGAACAGCACACAATCGGAGCCGAGCCCGGCGGCCACCTGCTCCATCCGGGTAGACTCAAGCAGCCCTCCATCCAGCTGATTCAATGCCCGCAGTGCGGCCACGGCATTGCTGCTGCCGCCGCCCAGACCTGCCCCGATGGGGATGCGCTTCGTGAGCCTGAAATGAACCCGTTGCTGCGAACCGGTGGCCGCGGCATAGGCGCCGGCGGCCTTCAGAATCAAATTGGTTCCGTCCGTGGGCACCGCCGGATCGTCACACGCCAGCGTGTACTGCGCACCGCCACCGGCCGGGAGGACCGTAGCCTCCAGATCATCGCCAAAGTCGAGTGGCGCCGCGACCGACACCAGGTCATGGAAGCCATCCGGCCGCCGACCTGTCACGGCGAGGAAGAGGTTGATTTTGGCGGGGCTGAAAACAGTGACCACGCCCAAGGCCTAGCCATCACCGGCCATGAATAAACACTATTCCGGCTGTCGGTCCGGGGATGTTTTTCCTTCTATTCGGATCCATTCGCGTCCATTCGTCTTGTTAGAAATGCCCTGCGACCTGATCCTCGCCCTCGACGTACCCACCCGCGAAGAAGCCGCGCCCATCCTCCGCCAGTTGCGCGGCCAGTTGCGCTGGGTAAAACTCGGACTGCAAATGTTCACCGCCTACGGCCCTGACTACGTGCGCGAGGTGGCCGACCAAGGCTTCAATGTCTTCCTCGACCTGAAGCTGCATGACATCCCCAACACCGTCGCCAAAGCCGTGGAGTCGCTCGGCCCGTTGCCGATCAGGATGCTCACGCTGCACACTTCCGGCGGTGGCGAAATGATGCGCGCCGCCCGCGCGGCCCAGCTGAAAACCAACCCCGGCCTGCTCCTGCTGGGGGTCACGGTGCTCACCTCGACCGATGCCGCCGGACTCAATGAGATCGGCGTGACCGCTTCTCCGGCCGACCAAGTCGCCCGCCTGGGCAAGCTCGCGGTCGACTCAGGCCTGCAAGGACTCGTCTGCTCGCCGCTTGAGGTGGAACTGCTCCGGCGCACGCTCCCGGTATCCACCCAGCTCGTCACTCCCGGTATCCGCCCGGCTGGTGAAGCCGGTGGCGACGACCAGAAACGCGTCCTGTCACCCGCCCAAGCCGCGCAGGCCGGCTCCAGCTTCATCGTGGTCGGCCGCCCGATCCTCAAGGCCGCCGACCCGGCTGCCGCCGCCCGATCCATTCTCGCCGAACTGGCCGGAAAGTGATAGGCCCGTATCAGTCCAACGTTCAACCTTCCACGCCCCATGAGTCGCACCGCCGCCATCCTCCTCGCCGCCGGCAGCAGCCGCCGTATGGCGGGAACCGTTCCCGACAAGATCCTTGCTCCCCTCGGCGGAAAACCGGTCTTCGCCCACTCGGCCGCCACCTTCGTGCGCAGCGGTGTCGTGGATTTCTTTGTCGTCACCTACCGCGACCAGGCGCAGATGGTCGGCCTGTCGGCCTATGCCCCCACCCCGACCATCTTCGTGCGGGGCGGCGCCGAGCGCCAGGATTCCGTGGCGGCCGCGCTGGCCGAGTTGCCGGACGACATCAGCCACGTCTTCATCCACGATTGCGCGCGGCCGCTCGTCCGGGCCGAGCAGCTCGTCGCCCTCTACAAGATCGTCCGCCGCGAACACGCCGTCGTGCTCGCCCATCGGGTGACCGACTCCATCAAGCAACATCGCGGCGAGGGCCGGCTGCGCACGGTGGACCGCAGCCACCTCTGGGCCATGGAAACCCCGCAGGTGTTCGACCGTGACCTCATCGTCCGCGCCTACGCCAAGGTGGCCAGCCGCAAGCAGGCGATCACCGATGACGCCGCCGCCGTGGAGCTGCTGGGCAAACCCATCGCCCTGCTCGAGAATCCGCATCCCAACCCGAAGCTGACCTCCCCCGCCGATCTGGCCTACGCCGAGTTTCTCCTCACCCAGACCTCCGGCTCCAAGCCCCCGTTTCCGGCGTTCTGATTCCGATGGATCGGGCCGGCCCCGGTGATCGCCGATGATACCAGCCCGCCGCCGGTCCGAGGCTCTGGCTTTCCTTTCCGCATTTTCCGTGTATGCCGGGAGTGACTCTTCTCCATGAATATCCGCATCGGCCACGGCTACGACATCCACCGCACGATTCCCGGTCGTCCGCTCGTGCTCGGGGGCGTGACCTTTGCCTGCGAGTTCGGGCTCGACGGCCACTCCGATGCCGACGCCCTGACCCACGCGATCTGCGACGCCTTGCTGGGCGCGGCGGGCCTGCCCGACATTGGCCACTTCTTCCCGAACACCGATCCGGCCTACAAAAACGCGGACTCCCAACTGCTGCTGGGCAAGGTCATCAGCTCGCTCCGGGAGCGCGGCTGGACCCCGGTCAACGTGGACGCCACCTTGATTGCCGAGAAACCCAAGATCGCCCCGCGTCTGGCCGAGATGAAATCGGTTCTGGCCCGGTCGACCGGCCTGCCCGTGGACTGCATCGGTCTCAAGGCCACCACCAACGAGGGCAGCGACGACATCGGCCGAGGCCTCGCCATCGCCGCGCACGCGGTGGCCTTGATCCGCAAGATCTGATGCCCACAAAAAGCGCGCATTTTCAGGAGACCATCCGGGGCATGCTTGCGTGCCTTCTCGTGTGTTTTGTGGCTTCCTCCGTTTCCTGCAAGAAGCGGGAGACCGATGTCACCCGGGGCATTCGCGAGCAGGTCCTGCACCGCGGACTCTCCGCCGACCCTTCGGGACTCGATCCCCACCTGATCACGGGACTGCCCGAAATCAACGTGGTCACCGCCCTCTTCGAGGGACTCGTCAGCGAGGACCCCAAGGACGGTCATCCGGTGCCCGGCGTGGCGATGAAATGGGATACGAGTGCCGACGGACTTACCTGGACCTTCCACCTCCGTCCGGATGCCCGCTGGTCCGACGGCTCCCCGGTCACCGCGCAGGACTTCGTCGGTTCCTTTCAGCGCGTCCTGACCAAGGCGCTCGCCGCCGACAACGCAGCCATGCTCTTTGTGCTCGATCAGGCGGAATCGTGGTACCAAGGCGGCCTGCAGGACTTCAATCAGGTCGGCGCACACGCGCTGGATGCTCGCACCTTGCGCCTCACCCTGGCCCACCCGGCCCCGTACCTGCTCACCCTGCTCTCCCATCCCATCTGGTTTCCCGTGCATCTCGCCACGCTCGAGAAAGCGGGCGGCGCCACCAAGCGGGACACCCGCTGGACCGATCCCGAGAACTTCGTCGGCAACGGCCCCTTTGTCCTCAAGGTCTGGCGGCGCGGGGAAATCATCATCGCCGACAAGTCGCCGCACTATTGGGACGCCGCCACCGTCCGGCTCAATTCGATCCACTTTCATCCGGCCGCCGATGTCGACGCCGAGGAACGCGCCTTTCGCGCCGGGCAGCTCCACATCACCGAGGCCCTGCCGGTCGGCAAGGTCGAGAGCTACCGCCGCGACCAGCCTGCCCTGCTGCACATCAGCCCGTTTCTCGACACCTACTTTTACCGCCTCAACCTCACCCGCCCGGGGCTGGACAACCCTCTCGTGAGGCGGGCCCTCAGCCTCGCCATCGACCGGCGGGCCATCACGGAAAAAATCACCCGCGGCGGCCAGCAACCCGCCACCGCCTTCACACCACCCGGTCTCGACCCTTACGTCCCGCCGGTCGTGCTCAGGACGGATGTGAACGCCGCACGCCGCCTGCTGGCCGAGGCCGGTTTCCCGGAGGGCAAGGGCCTGCCGCCGCTGGAGATCATGGTCAACAGCTCCGGCAATCACCGGATCATCGCCGAGGCCGTCCAGCAGATGTGGCGCCAGCTCGGCCTGCAGGTCGAGATCAACAACATGGAGCAATCCTCGCTTTTCGCGAAACGCCGGGCCCTCGACTACTCCGTGCTGCGCTCCGAGTGGGCCGCCGACTTTGCCGACCCCAAGAGCTTTCTCGACATCTTCCGCGGCGGCTCGAGCAACAACCACACCGGCTGGGCCAGCCTGCCATACGACACGCTGCTGCGGACGGCCGACCTGACCGTCGATGTCGCCAAGCGCAACGACCTGCTGCGTGAGGCCGAGGGCGTGCTCCTCGAGGAACTGCCCATCATCCCGCTGTACACCTTCACCACAGTGCGGCTGATCGACCCTTCTGTCCGCGGTTGGTATCCGCTGCCCCTCGACCGCCATCCATACAAACATGTCTGGTTGGAGAACTAACCGAGAGATCGCCCGCTTCTCCCGCACCCTTTGCGTCCTTTGCGTCGCGTGGGTCCCGTTCATGGCCGCCTGCGCCAAGCGCGCCGCCGCCCCCGACACCCCGGTCCTGCGGATTTCCCAACGCAACGAGCCGGCCACCCTCGATCCCCAGCTGGCCACCCTGCCCGACGAGTTTTTCATCATCCGCGCGCTGAGCGAGGGACTCGTCAACCCGAACCCCACGGGCGGCGTACCCTTGCCGGGCGTGGCCACCCGCTGGGAGTCGACTCCCGACGGGTTGACGTGGACCTTCCATCTCGATCCCGCCGCCCGTTGGTCTAATGGCGACCCCGTGACCGCAGACGATTTCGTCGCTTCCATCCGTCGCGCGCTGACCCCGGCCACCGCGGCCCCCAAGGCTTCGCTCTTTTTCCCCATCCGCAACGCTTCCGCCTATTATCGCGGCAGCCTCACGGACTTCGCCCTCGTGGGCGTCGCTGCGCCCGATCGCCGCACCTTGGGGATCACGCTGGAAAGAGCCATGCCCGACTTTCTCCCGCTGGTCGCCAGCGGTCCCTGGATCCCGGTGCATAGCGCGACCGTCGCACGGCTGGGCCCGGAGTGGAGCAAGCCTGGCAATTTCGTCGGCAACGGCCCGTTCATCCTGACCGAATGGTCGCCGCACCAGCACCTCACCGTTCGTCGGTCCCCGCATTTTCACCGCGCGGACGCCATTAAACTCGGCGGCATCCAGTTCATCATTCTCGACAGCGGCGACACGGAAGAGCGGGCCTTTCGCGCCGGGCAACTGGATGTCACCATGGCCGTGCCCACCACCAAGCTCGATGGCTACCGCGACCAGCCGGCCTCGCCTCTGCGCATCGCCGACCTGCATGAGACGCGCTACCTGGCCCTCAACACCACGCGCTATCCGCTCAATGACGTCCGGGTCCGCCGCGCCCTGAGCCTCTCCTTGGATCGCGAATCCTTGACCGGAAAAATCCTGAAGGCCGGCCAGCATCCCGCTCTCAGCTTCATCCCCCCGGGACTGGGCGGATACCGGCCCGGCACCGTCCTTACCGAAAACGCTGATGAAGCCCGGCGTCTGCTCGCGGAGGCGGGTTTTCCCGGCGGCAAGGACTTCCCCAAGCTGGAACTCTCCACCTGGGGCGCCGGCACCGCCGTGCTCGAAGCCATCCAGCAACGCTGGCATCGCGAACTCGGCATCAATGTGACCCTGCTCCAGCGCGAGGCGCGCACCCACCTGGCCTCCCTGACCGACGGCAGCTACGACCTGGGCTTTGTCACCGCGATACCCGACTACGCCAGCCCGCTCGATCTCCTCATACGGTTCACCAAGAACCACGCCGAAAACTACCCGCACTGGCACAACCCCGGCTTTGATGCGCTGCTCGATCACCCCGGTCCGCCGTCGTGGATCGAGGCCGAAGCCTTGCTGCTCGATCAATTGCCCGTCATTCCTCTCTATTACAATGCCAGGTCATACCTTGTCCGTCCGTCCGTGCATGGGTGGCGGGAGGACGCCCTGTGGACCCGCTACTACCATAACGTTTTCCTTGATGCGCACTAAACTTCTAAGGCCGCTCACCGCCTTCGCCGCTCTCTTCCTGCTGTCTTTCACCGGCTGCGGTCCCAAGCCCGCCAAGACCACCGGCACCAAGCCAAAGATCCTTCATCTCGGCAACGGCGCGGAGCCCCAGGACCTCGACCCGCAGACCGTCACCGGCATGCCCGAACACAAGTTGCTCACCGCGCTTTTCGAAGGGCTGGTCAGCGAGGACCCCAAGGACCTGCACCCCGAACCAGGGCTGGCCTCGAGCTGGGACATTTCCCTCGACCATCTCGTCTACACCTTTCACCTCCGCCCCGGCCTGCGCTGGTCCAACGGCGACCCGCTCAACGCCCACGATTTCATCCACTCCTACCAACGCATCCTTTCGCCAGAGCTCGCCTCCGAGTATTCCTACCTGCTTTGGTACGTGGTCGGAGCGGAAGAGTTCAACAAGGGACAGCTCAAGGATTTTTCCCAGGTCGGTTTCAAGGCCGTCGACGACCTCACGCTGCAGATCACGCTCAAAAACCCCACACCGTGGCTGCTGCAGCTCATGGCGTCCCACTACACCTGGAAACCCGTGCCGACGCAGGTCATCGAGAAATTCGGCCCGATCAACCGGTCCCGTACCAACTGGACCCGCGCCGGCAATCACGTGGGCAGCGGACCCTACATGCTGAAGGAATGGCTGCCCCAGCAGAAGATCATCGTGGTGCGCAACCCCCACTACTGGGACGCCCAGACCGTCAAGGTTGACGAGATTCATTTCTACCCCACGGAGGACCTCAACACCGAGGAGCGGATGTTTCGCACCGGCCAGTTGCACATGACCTACGAACTCCCTTCGGCCAAGATCGAGGTCTACCGCAAGGAGTACCCCGAATCCCTGCGCATCGATCCCTACCTCGGTGTCTATTTTTACCGGTGCAATGTCACCCGCCCGCCCCTCAATGACAAACGCGTCCGCCGCGCCCTGGCCCTGTCCATCGACCGGGAAAGCCTCGTGCGCAACGTGGTGCGCGGCGGCCAGGAGGCCTCCTATGCCATCAGTTATCCCGGCACCGCCGGCTACACCCCGCGGGCCCGGTTGCACGAGGACCTGGCCGAAGCCCGACGCCTGCTCGCCGAGGCCGGTTATCCCGACGGCAAGGGACTGCCGCCGATCGAACTGCAGTACAACACCCAGGACAACCACCGCGCGATCGCCGAGACACTCCAACAGATGTGGCGGCAGAACCTCGGCGCCGAGGTTGTGCTCCGCAACCTGGAGTGGAAGGTCTACATCGATGCCGAACATCGCAGCGACTTCACGCTCTCGCGGGGCGGTTGGATCGCCGACTACATCGATCCAGACGTTTTTCTCTCCATCTGGATCACGGGCAACACCAACAACAACACGCTTTGGTCCAACGCCACCTACGACCAGCTGTACCTCGACTCGCTCAAGGCACCGGACAACGCCTCCCGCTACGAAATCTACCAGAAGATGGATGTCCTCCTCCTGGAGGAGATGCCGGTCATCCCCCTCTACAACTACAAGAAAATCTACGCCTTGAGTCCCAAGGTGAAAGGCTGGTACCCGACGCTCCTCGACAGCCACCCGTACAAGTATCTCGATTTGGAAGAGTAAAGGCCCCGCCAGCGGGCCCGGTCATCCATCAGCAGCCGCCGCGGGCCGCCTGGGCAGGGGCGAGCTTGGCAGAAGCCCACAACCAAGCGCCTGGCGGGTTTGGCCGTGCATTACCCGAAAGGGAATAAGTGCTCCGTCGGGCTTGCGCCGGAACCGGCTTTCTTCCTCACTTCCGTTCCATGTTCAGATTCGTCGCCCGCCGCCTCTTGCAGGTCATTCCTGTCTTCTTCGTGATCATCACGGCGACCTTCTTCATGGTGCGATTCGTTCCCGGCGGTCCTTTCACGGCCGAGAAGGCCGTTTCCCCCGAGATCATGCGCAATATCGAGGCGCACTACGGCCTCGATAAGCCCCTGTGGCGCCAATACCTCACCTACCTCGGGAGCATTTCCCGAGGCGACCTCGGCCCCTCGTTCAAATACCCGAACCGCACCGTCAATGAGATCATCGGTGACAAGCTGCCCGTGTCGCTCGAACTCGGCGCCCTGTCGCTTTCCGTCGCCCTGGTGCTGGGCCTGACCCTCGGCGTGCTGGCCGCCGTGCGCCGCAATACCTGGCTGGATTACCTCGCCAGCTCCACCGGCCTGCTCGGCATCTGCATCCCGACCTTTGTGCTCGGCCCCCTGCTCGTCCTGCTCTTTGCCATCAAGCTCGGCTGGTTCAACGCCTCGGGATGGTACACGCCGGCCGACCGCGTGCTGCCTTCGCTCACCCTCGGTTTCGTCTACGCCGCCTACATCATGCGGCTCACGCGCGGCGGCATGCTTGAGGTCCTGAACCAGGATTTCATCCGCACCGCCCGCGCCAAGGGCGCCACGGAGATCCGCGTCGTGTTCCGTCACGCGCTGCGCGGCGGCCTGTTGCCCGTGGTCTCCTTCCTCGGACCCGGCATCGCGGGCATCCTCACCGGTTCCTTCATCATCGAGACCATCTTCCAGATCCCCGGCCTGGGCCGCGAATTCGTCAACAGCGCCTTCAACCGTGACTACACTCTCGTCCTCGGCACCGTGATCCTCTACGCGAGCCTGATCGTCATCTGCAATCTGCTGGTCGACATCGCGCAGGTCTGGCTCAACCCGAAACTCAAATTCGAATGAGCGCCCCGGCTTCTGCCCCCGTCCCTGAGAAATCCAGTTCCTCCCTCTGGCTGGATGCTTGGCGTCGTCTCCTGCGGAACCGTCTCGCCGCCGCCGGCGGCCTGATGCTGATCCTGCTGGCCTTCGCCTGCCTGTTTGGCCCTCTACTGAGTCCCTACGGCTACGCCGACCAGAACCTGGACAACACCTTCGCGCCCCCGGGAGCCGGTCACTGGCTCGGGACCGACCAACTGGGCCGCGACCTGCTGGTGCGTGTGCTCTATGGCGGTCGCATTTCGCTCGGAGTCGGTCTCTGCGCCACCTTCGTTGCCCTGACCATCGGCGTGATCTACGGCGCCGTCGCCGGCTATATCGGCGGCCGCACCGATGCCGTCATGATGCGCCTCGTGGACATCTTGTACGCTCTGCCGTTCACGATCTTCGTTATCTTGCTCATGGTGTTCTTCGGCCGGAATATCGTCCTGCTCTTCGTCGCCATCGGTGCGGTGGAATGGCTGACCATGGCGCGCATCGTCCGCAGCCAGATCATGGCGCTGAAGAAAATGGAATTCATCGAGGCCGCGCGCTCCCTCGGCTACGGCAACCGCCGCATCATCTTCCGCCACCTGCTGCCCAACGCCCTGGGCCCGATCATTGTCTATTCCACGCTGACCATCCCGGCCGTCATGTTGCTCGAGGCCTTTCTCAGCTTCCTCGGCCTCGGCGTGCAACCGCCCATGAGCTCCTGGGGCACCTTGATCAAGGACGGCGCCGAGAAGATGGAGGAATACTGGTGGCTGCTCGTGTTCCCCGGCGCCCTGTTCTCCCTCACCCTCTTCTCGCTCAACTTCCTCGGCGACGGCCTGAGAGATGCCTTGGACGTGCGCGCCGCGAAGGACTGATGCAGTAGCGGGATTCTGCGCAGCCCGCCGGGCAAGGCGCCGACCTTCGGCCAAGGGGGCCGCCCGGGCAACTTTTCCGTCTGGCCTCTGTCCTCGGTGATCTGTCATCTCTCCTTCACCGCATGCTTCGCCGTTTCATTCCCTACCTGCGCTACCTGCAGTCCAACCGCGCCACCCTGGTGGCCGCGATTTTCTACGGGTTGATCTTCGGCCTGGCCAGCGGTGCGGGCTTTCCGTTGATGGTCAAATACGCCTTCCCGCCGATCTTTGATCGCGAGGCCTTTCCGCTGCCCTACACGACGATTTTGCTGATCGCCGGCTGTGTCCCGATGATCTTCCTGCTCCGCGCGGTCAGCGGCTACCTCAACAGCTACTATGTTCAACTGACCGGCCAGCGGATCCTCGAAGGCATCCGGCTCGACTACTTCCGCAAGATCCAGCTGCTGCCCCTGTCCTTCCTCCAGAGCAAATCCAGCGGCGATCTCGTCTCCCGCGGCACCTCCGACACCTCGCAGCTGCAATTCACGTTGTCCCTCCTTGCCGACGATGGGGTGAAACAGCCGATGCAACTCGTCGGGGCATTGGGCTTTCTCATCGCCCAGGCGTTTATCACCGACGGCGCACTCCTCGTCCTGGTCTGCCTTGCCGTCGTGCCGATCACCGTTCTTCCGGTCCATTACATCGGCAAGAAGATGGTGAAGCGCGCCCTTCAGGTGCAGAATCAGATCGGAGACATCTCGGCCCATTTTGTGGAGAATTTCTCCGCCGCCCGGGAAGTCCGGGCCTTCGGTTTGGAAAACCGGGAGATCGAGCGGTTCGGCCGCTCCACCAACGCCCTCGTGACGGCCCAGATGAAGACCGTCAAATACTCCAAGGCCCTGACCCCGATCATCGAGATTCTGTCCGGCGCGGGCATCGCCATCACGCTGCTCTTTGCCTTCCACGCCCAGGTCAAATGGGACACCTTCTTCGCCATCATCATGGCGCTCTACCTGTGCTATGAGCCGATCAAGAAGCTCGGCTACCTCAACACCGAGATCAATCGCGGTGCGGCCTCGCTCGAGCGCCTGGAGCACGTGCTCAACGAGCCGCTCACCATCACCGATCCCGCCGCCCCCAAGCCGGTTGCCCGCCTCAGCGGGCAGATCATCTTCGACAAAGTGACCTTTGCCTACGGCGACAACCCCGCCCTCCAGCAAGTCTCCGTCACCATCCCGGCCGGCACGGTCTGCGCGCTCGTCGGCCCCAGCGGCGCCGGCAAGAGCACCTTCGCCAATCTCGTGCCGCGCTTTTACGAGGTGGCCGCGGGGCGCGTCAGCATCGACGGCGTCGATGTGCGCGAGATGAAGGTCAGCGATCTCCGCCGCAACATCGCCCTCGTTTCGCAGGAACCCGTGCTCTTCAACGACACGATCTATCACAACCTCTCGCTCGGCAAAGAAGGCGCTTCCCGCGAGGAGATCATCGCCGCCGCCACCAGCGCCCACGCCCACGAATTCATCGAGAAATTGCCGCAAGGCTACGACACCATCGTCGGCGAACGTGGCGCCCTGCTCTCCGGTGGCCAGAAACAGCGCATCGCCATCGCCCGCGCCTTTCTGCGCCAGGCGCCCATCCTCATTCTCGACGAGGCCACCAGTGCCCTCGACTCCGACAGCGAGGCCGCCGTGCAGGACGCCCTGCGCACGCTCGTTCAGGGCAAGACCGTGCTGATCATCGCCCACCGCTTCAGCACGATCCGCGACGCCTCGAAGATCCTCGTATTCGACCAGGGCCGCATCGTCGCCCAGGGCAACCACGCCGAGCTGTACGCCGACAACGCTCTCTACAAGTCGCTCTACGACCGGCAGGCCACCGCGCCCTGAGAGGCGCCGCGGCCAAGTACCAAGGAGCAAGGTTCAAGTCTCAGGAAAGAACCCGTTCGATACACTTCTTGCCACTTGATACCTGAAACTTGTTACTTTTACCGTCATGTCCGAGCCCGAACCCCATGAATTCAGCCGTGCGATCGAGAACCTGATCGCCGGGTTTCGTGGGCTGCCCATGGATGAAGGGCGCTCCCGGCGCCGCCCCACGATCGAGTTGGGCTCCATGATCGACGAACTGCTCGTCAAACACCGCATCAGCCACGACTCGCTCGAACATTCGATTCGCGACAAATGGTCCGAAGTGGTCGGCGTGGCCAACGCCACCTATTCCCACCCCTTGGCGGTCGAGAGAAACCTCCTCGTCGTGCTCGTCTCCCACGCCGTGGTCCGCAACGAGCTCTTCATGCACAAGGAGACCATCGTCGAAAAGCTCCGCCAACTCCCCGGCTGCGACCACATCCGCGGCCTGGCCTTGAGGACGAATTGAGCCAACCTGACCCACGCCATCTCGTCAAAATTACGCTTGCAGCGAGGGGCGCCGTTTCGGTTAATGGCCTCTTACGTTAGTTGGGTCCTGCTGGTCGCAGGGTTCAACCACGGTCAGTCCGGGCAACCGGACACTAACGGTGCCGCCGGCCCTCCAAAAGCGGGCGGCACGGGGTGAAAGCCCCGACAAAGACCGCGTCATCAACAACCTAAACCATGTCACAACCCGTCAAATCAGAAGTCATCGCCCAGTACAAAACCCACGAGAAGGACACCGGCTCCAGCGACGTCCAGATCGCGCTGCTCACCGCCCGGATCAATCACTTGACCGAGCACCTGCGCACGCATCGTAAGGATTTCCACAGCCGCCGCGGCCTTCTCCAGATGGCCAGCCGTCGTCGTAAGCTCCTTGATTACGTCAAGGCCGAGGATCTGGCCAAGTACAACGACCTGCTGCAGAAGCTAAGCCTGCGCAAGTAATCCCGTTTCCCAAAAGGCGGCCCACCGACGGGCCGCCTTTTGTTTCCCCAACGAAGAAGCCCACCGGGACATTTCCGTTTGCCGCCCCAGCACCGCCTGGGTTCGCAATCCGAAATTTCTCGGGCGCTGATTCAAAAGGAAACCGAAGCGGACAATCCGAACCCCGCCCTGCCCCGCCGCCGTCGTTGCGGCCGGAGCAGAGCATCCGTCAATAAACAGAAAAATGAATCAGAAACACAATGTTACCGTCCCCGGCCTGAACCTCACGTTCTCGACCGGTTCCATCGCCCAGCTCGCGGGCGGCGCCGTGAATGTCAACGTCGGCGAGACCAACGTCTTCGTCACCGCCTGCGTCGCCCAGACCATGCGTCCCGGTCAGGATTTCTTCCCGCTCACCTGCGACTACCGCGACAAGTACGCCGCCGCCGGCCGCTTCCCGGGCGGCTATTTCAAGCGCGAGGGCCGTCCCTCCGAGCGCGAGATCCTGATCTCCCGTCTCTGCGACCGTCCCTGCCGTCCGCTCTTCCCCGAGGGTTTCCTCAATGAAGTGCAGATCATCGGCACGCTCATGTCGGCCGATCTCATCAACGATTCCGACATCGCGATGGTCAACGGCGCCAGCGCCGCCCTCGCCATCTCCGACATTCCGTGGAACGGGCCGATCGGCTGCGTGCGCGTCGCCCTGATCGACGACCAGTTCGTCGCCAACCCGACGATCGAGCAGATGTACTCCTCCGCGCTCGACCTCATCTACGTCGGCAACGAGAAGGACATGCTGATGATCGAGGGTTCCGCCGACCAGATCCCCGAGGAAAAGTTCATCGAGGCCCTCGCTTTCGGCCACCAGGCCATCCAGCCCATCATCGCCGCCATCCGCGAGCTCGTGAAGCTCGCCGGCAAGCCGAAGGCGACCTTCGCCCTCGTCGGCGCCACCCCGGAGGCCCGCGCCATTATCGAGCGCGTCGTCCCCGCCTCCCGCATCGTCGAGGCCATCTTCGGCTACGAGAAGAACGTCCGCTCCGCCAACGTGAAGAAGCTCAAGGAGGAGGCCAAGGCCGCCCTCCTCGCCGAGCTCGGCGAAGGCAAGTTCACCGACGTTGACCTCAATGTCGTGTTCGAAGACCTCCAGTACAAGGCCTACCGCTCCACGGTGCTCGCCCGCGGCGTTCGCTCCGACAAGCGCGACGCCAAGTCGCTGCGTCCGCTCAGCGCCCAGGTCGGTGTCCTCCCCCGCGTCCATGGTTCCGCCATGTTCCAGCGCGGTGACACCCAGAACATCGCCCTCGTCACCCTCGGGCCGACGAAGGAAGCCCAGGACATGGACGGCCTCACCGGCGGCGCGACGTCCAAGTCGTTCATCCTCCACTACAACTTCCCGCCGTTCTCCGTCGGTGAAGCCGGCCGTTTCATCGGACCCGGCCGACGCGAAATCGGACACGGTGCCCTCGCCGAGCGTTCGCTCGTGCCGATTCTGCCCCCGGAGGATGTCTTCCCCTATTCCATCCGCGTGGTCTCCGAGATCATGGCCTCCAACGGCTCGACCTCGATGGCCTCGATCTGCGGCGGCTGCCTGGCCCTCATGGACGCCGGCGTGCCGATCATCGCCCCGGTCGCCGGTATCTCCTGCGGTCTCATGACCGAGATGGATGCCAACGGTGCCATCACCAAGTGGACCACCATCACCGACATCCTCGGTGAAGAAGATCACTTCGGCGACATGGACTTCAAGGTCGCCGGCACCACCAAGGGCATCACCGGCTTCCAGCTCGATCTCAAGATCAACGGTCTGCCCTTCGAGATCGCCAAGACCGCCATCATGCAGTGCCGCGAGGCCCGCATTGAGATCCTCAAGACGATGCTCGCCTCGCTGCCGGCTCCCCGCAAGGACCTCAGCAAGTACGCTCCCCGCATCCAGACGATCCAGATCGATCCCGAAAAGATCGGCCTGCTCATCGGACCGGGCGGCAAGACGATCCGCCGCATCACCGAGACGACCGGCGCGCAGATCGACATCTCCGACGACGATTCGGGCAAGGTCTTCATTTACTCGAACAACGCCGACGCCATGAACCGCGCCGTGCAGGAAATCGACGCCCTCTGCGGCGGCGGTTCCCAGATCGAGATCGGCAAGATCTACACCGGCCGCGTCACCGGTACCAAGGAGTTCGGCGCCTTCGTCGAGTGTCTCCCGGGCAAGGAAGGCCTCGTCCACATCTCCGAGCTGGCCGACTTCCGCGTCCGCCGCACCGAGGATGTCGTCAAGGTCGGCGACTCCATCACGGTGAAGTGCGTCGGCATCGACGAGCGCTCCGGCAAGGTCCGTCTCAGCCGCAAGGCCGCGATGGCTGATCTCGAGGCCCAGAAGCAGGCTGGTGGTGGCGAAGCCGCCTCCGCCGAGGCTCCGGCCCCCGAGGCCCCCGCCGCCCAATAAATCGGCTCCTCCCCTTCAAGCCGCGACGAAAGTCGCGGCTTTTCTTTTGGCCGCACGGGTTCGTCAGTTGGCCCGTCGGGCCGGACAAGCATTTCCTGAATTCCTCGCTGCTGGGTTGCCCTGCCCTGTCCGGCGCCTACGCTTGCTTTTCCGTGCCTGCCCAAACCCACAAAGGCCTCCGCGCCATCGCCCTTTTCGAAGCGTTCAAAGGCGTGATCGTGCTGGCGGCGGGATTCGGGGTGCTGAGCCTGCTCGGTCGTGATGCGGCCGCCCTGGCCGAGCGACTGATCAACCGCCTCCACCTCAATCCGGCCGGACACTACTCCCACATTTTCCTGATCATGATGGGTGACGTGACCAACCAGCGCCTCTGGTTGATCGCGGGCTTCGCGTTGCTCTATGCCGCCGTCCGTTTTGCGGAAGCCTATGGTCTCTGGCACGAGCGCCGGTGGGCTGAGTGGTTTGCCGCGCTGAGCGGCGCCGTCTACATCCCAATCGAGCTCTACGAAATTGTCAGCCATGCCACCTGGCTCAAGTTTGCGACCCTCTCCGTCAACCTGCTGATCGTCGGTTACATGGTCTGGCTGCTGACCGAACGCCGGCGACTACGCGCAGCGCCCACCCAGCCCTGAGACCATCGCCACGGGAGGGCCATCACTTCCCCTTCGCCGCCGCTTCGTCCTTGGGCGGCGACAGGTCCTTCGCTTCGCCGAGGAACTTGAGATCTCCCATCTCGACCAACCCCCGACTCTCCTCGCCGCGGATCAGCCGACCGCTGTCCTGGCCAAAATACTTCGAGGCTCCCTTCATCATCGCCACGAGGCTTTCGTCGAAGCGGTTGCCTGGAGCACGCACGCTCACGCGGGTAATCCAGAGCTGTTTCATCTTATTGTGCTTCTTCAGCTCCTTGAAATCATAGGCGGTGATGATGATGTAGTAGCGGGCCTCTTCGACATCGGCGATGAGATCGGTGTAACGGTCGCCGCCTCCGGCCCAACGTCGGATGTCATTGGATTCGATGATCTCGGCGCCGTAGCCGAGCAAACGGGCGTTATAGCCGTTAATCTCGTCGCGCATCCGGTTGTCCGCAAACAAGCGGGCCATCATGCTTTCGAAATAGTTCGCCTCATAACCCAAGGCCGCCGACTCGGTGCTGGCAAACGGCACGCTGGGGCCGGACCCAGCCAACTCTGAGGAACTCAACTTGAACTCCCGCTGCAGGGAGAGCAACGAGGTCAGGGCGGATGAGGCGGCGTTTACGTTCATCTCCTTGTTCGTCCCGTTGGGCGCGATGGTATTTCCCCACTGGATCACGAGCAGCAGCCCGGCCTGATCCTCCCGCTGGGCATAATGATAATTCTGCTGGGACAGCAGGCGCATGGCGATCCCGGCGACGTCGGGAAAGGAAACCTTGTCCACGGTAAGGTCGGCCGCCGTGCCCTTGACGCGGCCACCGTTGCTCAGGGCATAGTACTCGGGCTTGAACGTGCCCTTCTTCGTCATCTCGCGCTTGTAGCCGTTGCCCGTGCGTGCATGCACCACGGTCGCGATGGCATCTTCCGCAAATCCGCTCCCGGGCGCGACCGCCAGGCACGCGAGCGCAACAGCCAGACGGCAGCCGATGGTACGCGTCATTTGGCCCCCTTCTTCTTTGCGGAGACCGGCTCCTTGGCTTCGCCGAGGAACTTGAGCTCGCCCATTTCGACCACCCCTTTGCTCTCCTCGCCCCGGACCAGCCGTCCGCTGTCCTCGCCGAAATACTTCGATGCCCCCTTCATCATGGCCACCACGCTGTCGTCGAACCGGTTGCCCGGCGAGCGCACGCTTACCCGGGTCTGCCAGAGCAGTTTCTTCGTGTTCCGGTTGACGAGCTGGTCGAAATCGTAAGCCGAGATGATGATGTAGTACCGTGATTCCTCGATGTCCGCGATCAGGTCGGTGTAGCGGTCGCCCCCTCCGGCCCACCGGCGGATGTCGTTGGATTCGTTGATGTCGTCGAGATAGCCCAGCAGCCTCGCATTGGGCAGGTTGACCTGATCCCGGGTCCGATTCTCCATCATCACCCGGAGCATCGCGTTCTCAAAGGACTCCTCCGCAGCCTGGATCACCACGTCCGACGCCGACGCAAACGGATTGCCACCACCCTGACCGACGGAGCCCCCCGGACCACCGCCCAAAGCCTTCAAGGAGGAGAGGGCGGACGCGGCTTCGTTCACGCCGAGCACGTAATTGCCGCCGTTAAAGGCGACCGTCGCACCCCAATGCAGCACGATCATGATCTTGGCCTCCTCCTTTGAGCGCGCATAGAGGTAGTCCTTCTGGGCCAGCATGCGCATGGCGATATCGGCCACTTCGGGATAACTCACCTTGTCGATCGTGACATCGCTCCCCGTGCCCGCGATGCGCCCGCCATTGGCGAGAGCATAGTACTCGGGCTTGAATCTGCCGTCGGCCAGACGCTTGCGCTGGTAGCCACTGCCCACACGGGAGTAGACCGCCGTAGCCACCGTTTCACCCGCGATCAAAGCGGACACCGACACGATCAAGAGGCCGCAGACGAACAGAGATAGATTGTATCGGGTGTGCATGGGGTAGCAGCGTTGGGGCGTGGGGCGCAGTCGACCGGATCGGCCCATCCGGGGGTAAAAGGCCAATAGCCTTTCGCAGACTCACCTTACGTGGAAAAGTTCCCCACAATCCAGCCTCACTTTCAATCCAGCACTCGCCCGGACTACTCCACTTCGATGAGCCGCTGGATATGGTGCTCGGGGATGGCCGTCAGCGTGCCGTCCGGACTCGCCAGGAGCACTCTGCCGTTTTCATCGATGCCCGCAAAGGCGCCTTCGGTGATTGGGAGGTCAATTTCGGGCACCGCCTCCAGCCACACGTGACGGCGCGTTCCCCAGCAACGATTGATCTCCGGCAAGAGGCCGGCTAGCCGCTTCGCAGCAAAGTCCTCATGGGCCCGGCGGATTCCCGCCAACACCGGCTCGATCAATTGGTCCGGCCTGGTCAACGCCCGGTTGCAGTGATCGAGCAGCCGTCCTGCCGTGTAGCGCAGGGTATGGTCCTCCAACCAGGGCCGGTTCGTGATGTTGATACCGATGCCAACCAACAGGGTCCCCGTACCACCCTGCTCCACCAAAATGCCGCCCACCTTGCGCGGCCCGATCATGAGATCGTTGGGCCAGCGCAACCGCAGGTCCTCCACGCAGTTCGCCGTCAGCGCTTCCATCACGCCCCGGCCGATCGCCAAGGCAAACCCTCGCCAGGCGGCGGCGTTGCCATCAAAGGGCAGGACGGCCGTCAGGTAGAGTCCGCCGAGATCGGAGGTGAATTGGCGCTCACGCTGGCCGCGACCATTCGTCTGGTGCGCCGCCACCACGGCCGACCAAGGCGGAAGGCCGGCCGCCCGGTACTGCGTGGAATCAACCTCCGGCAGCGACTCAACCTGCCAGCTGGCAGATGCCTGGGAGAACTGCTCTGTCGCCGCCGTGATCATGAGCCATCGGCTAGTGCGCCAGGGTTGAGAGGAAATACCCGGCGGCGACGGCCGTACCGATCACCCCCGCGACGTTGGGCCCCATGGCGTGCATCAGCAGATAGTTGCCCGAATCATATTTCTGGCCTTCCACATGGGACACCCGGGCCGCCATGGGCACGGCCGACACGCCGGCCGAACCGATCAACGGATTCACCGGATTGCCCGGGCTGAACCAGTTCATCACTTTGGCCGCGAGCACCCCGCTGGCCGTGGAAACGCCGAAGGCCACGACACCCAGCAGAATGATTTTTAACGTGGCCGGGGCGAGGAAACTCTCGGCCGCCATGGTGATGCCCACACTGGTGCCCAAAAAGATCGTGAGCACGTTAATGATCTCATTCTGAGCCGCTTTGACCAGGCGCTCGGTCACGCCGCACTCCCGCAGGAAATTGCCCAACATGAGCATCGCAATCAGGGCGGAGGCGTCCGGCACCAGCAGAATGCAGATGACCATCACCATGACCGCGAAGATGAGCTTCTCGAGTTTGCTGACGGGCCGCAGCGACTTCATCCGGATGCGACGTTCCTTGTTGGTCGTGAGCAAACGCATGATGGGCGGCTGAATCAAAGGCACCAGAGACATGTAACTGTAAGCCGCCACCGCCACCGCGCCGAGCAGTTCGGGCGCCAGCTTGTTGGTCAGGAAGATGGCCGTCGGGCCATCCGCCCCGCCGATGATGCCGATAGATGCGGCCTGTTTGGCCGTGAAGCCCATGATACCCGCCCCAAAAAAGGAGATGAACAGTCCCATTTGAGCCGCGGCGCCCAGCAACAGGGTACGCGGCATGGCAATTAGCGGACCGAAATCGGTCAACGCACCGACGCCGAGAAAAATCAGCGGCGGGAACAGCTCCAGCTTGATGCCCTGGGAAATGAAATCGAACAGGCCACCCTCCACGCGTTCAACGCGCAGCTTCTGCTTGGCGTCCACCCCTGGTCCGATCTCCCCCTCATGCACGACAGGACTGCCCTCGATAGTAAAGGTTGCGGTCTCATAGACACCGTTGGGATGCATGGTGGCCGTGATGACGCCGCGGGTCGGGAGATTGGCAATCAGCGCGCCGAACGCGATGGGCACCAGCAACAGCGGTTCAAAACCCTTCGCGATCGCGAGCCAGAGCAACACGCAGACAATGGCCCACATGATGAGCATTTTCCCGGTGACCAGGGTGAAACCGGTGGTGGTGAAGAAATCGAGTAATCCTTGGATCATGGCGAGAGGGGGTTAGCGGACTTTGCGGGCTGAGTGGATTTGACGGCGGCCCTCCCTGGCCCAGTCGATGGCATGCGTATCCAAGGGCACGATGGCGGCGATGCGGTGAGAGGAGTCCAAATAGACATGGACGGCCGCGGCGATAACCGCGGCGATTTCAGGCGCCAGCTTCTCCGCTTCGGGAGCGGCCACAGGAGCACCGGCCGGGGCCGGCGCCGCGACGACCGGAGATCGGGACTCTCTCGCGGCCTTTCGTTTGAAGAAAGAGCCGACGATCTCCAACAACATCCAGATCAGGCCGAGCGCGATAAAGACAACCACCAGGCCGGTGAGCTGAAAGAGCAGTGATTCCTTGAATCCCGGATGCTCGGGGATGGCGGCCCCGAGTGGCAGGATGATGAGGTGGTTTATTGGGGGCGTCATGAAAGTGGAAGATTTGCGCCCGAATGCTCAAGGTCGGTCACCCCAAGCCTCCTGGTTGGCCAGCGCCTTGCGGCGGATCTGGCGGGCGATCAGGGCCAGTCCCACGGGGACCAGCAGATATCCGAAAATGACCACCGCCGCCTGTAGCCGCCCCGTCAGCATCGGAGCCAGCAGACGCACGCCCGCGACACCGATCAGGGCCGTCAAGAGCCCCGGCATCCAGGTACGCAGAGTGTCGGCAATGGGTTTCATGGTTCAGCGCATGTGCGGCACCAGGGAAACGAAAATGCCGGTCAGGATCGCGGTGGTGATCACGCCGCTGATGTTTACGCCCAGGGCCTCGGGCAGGATGATGACGTCGGGCGCGACCTTGCTGACTTCCTTCTGGGCCACCTTGGCCGTGGAAGGCACGCAGCTCACCCCGGCGATTCCGATCACCGGATTGAATTTCCGCCCGCTGGCGAGATAGAGAATGTAACCCCCGACGATGCCGCCCACACCCGAGAGCAGCAGCGCGATGATGCCCAGCACCAGAAGCAGCAGCACCTTGGGATTGAGGAGCGTGCTCGCCTCGCACAAGACCCCCAGCAACAGACCGAGGAAGAACGTGGCGCCGTAGAGCAGGACGTTCTCGATGACATTGATGAAGTACTGCAGGCCGGCCTCGCGTACCGCCACGCCCACAAAGAGCGAAAGCAGGAGCGGCGCCGCCGAGGGGAACAACAGGCAGAGCATCGTGCCCGCGACAAAGGCGAAGGCCAGTTTCTCCCCCGCGGTAATCCTCACCGGCGGTTTCACCACCGGGCGGATCGCCCGCAGCTTGGCCGGTACCAGAAACCTGATCAGGTAGGGGTAACCGCCATAGGTCAGACCGAGATAAAGATAGGCCACCACCGTGATGGGGACAAACAGGTGTTTGGCCAGAGTCAGCGAAGTAAACAGCACCATCGGGCCGTCCGCGCCACCAACGAGCGCGATGGACGCCGCTTCGTTGTAGTTGAACCCCAAGGCCACGGCGATCGGGAAGGTGGCGACCGTTCCCAACTCGGCACACATGGCCAGAAACATGCTTTGAAAGGGCCGGGCCAGCAGGAAGCCGACGTCAAGGAGCACGCCGATGCCCATGAAAACAAAACAGGCGATCAGGCCGTTGCTGAAGGCGAAGGTGTAGATCGGCTGCAGAAAATCGATCTGCAGGATGTACATGAGGTCGCCGGTATCCGTCACCAGCGGGGCCAGGAAAAGCGTTCCCGGCGTGGTCCCGTTCGCCATGACGGCTTCGCCGGTGCTGCGGGCCATCACCGCGGAGGTCGCGGGATCCAGAAAGAGCACCCCCGCGTTGACCATCGCCATGCCGAGTCCCATCGGGATCATCAGCAGCGGCTCCAGAATGCCTTTGCGCCCGAGAAAGATCAGCAGTCCGCCCAGCGCGATCAGGGCCAACCTCGCCATGAGCAGCGAGGGATGGCTCTGCACCAGGGTGGTGATGCCTTGAAAAATTCCGGCAATGTCGGAGAGGTTCATACGGTTCAGGAGCCTCCGCCGAATTTCCGGACGACAAAGAACAGCAGCGAGATGAGACCCGCCACCAGCATGGATATCACCAATGCCAGCCCGAACATGATGGCGGCGGAGGATATGGCGGTGGAAATCATAGGATGGGTTGGCAACCGAAGGAGGGAGGCCGGCTCAACGGACGCGGTGGGAGGAATAGATCTCCCGCCGGCCTTCGAGCGACCACATGAGCATGAGCTTGTCGACGTTCACGGTCAGAGGCTGCTGGGGCACGACCGAGGTCACCCGGGCGTTGTCACCCAAGGCCGCGTAGACCGCGGCGGCGATCACCACGGCCACATCCGTCGGCACGCCGGCCAGCGGGTTTTGGGCCTTGGCCACAGCCGGCTGCGGGCTCGGGTGCGTCGCGGCCAGATAGCGGCCCATGGCCGCCAGGAGGCAGAGAAACACCGCGATCCCGAGGATCACCCAGAACAGGTTCATCCAGGGAAACCGAACGGTTTCGGCAAACACTGGCAGTGGCAGCACGTGCATGGCGGGAAAGGGATCAGGGTTAGCCGATCACCAGCAGGGTGCCTCCTTCCTCGACGGCCTCTCCGGCTTTCGCCGTGATCGATTTGACCGTGCCAGCCTGTTCGGCAAAGACGAAGGTGTTCATCTTCATGGCCTCGATGGTCGCCAGCTGGGCGCCGGCGGCGACGGTGGCCCCCACCTGCACATCAATGGAAACCACTTTTCCGGCGAGCGGACTGCGCACGGCGCCGGCGGCAGCCGCCGCGGGAGCAGCAGCGACCGGAGCCGCGACGTTGGTCGCGACGGGTGCGGGGGCGGACGCCACCGGAGCGGCAGGGGCGGCGGATGATGGGGTGACGACAGCAGGCTCATCGGTCATTTCGACCGTTACTTCGTAAGCTTTGCCGTCAACGGTAACGCGGAGTTTTTTCATAGCGCAGGAATATCAGGGTTAGAGGGGAATGTTGCCGTGTTTCTTGGGCGGACGGGTGTCGCGCTTGGACAAGGTGTTTCTCAGGGCCATGGCGACGACCGCCCGGGTCTGGGCCGGTTCGATCACGTCGGTGATGAGTCCCTTGCGGGCCGCCTCGTAGGGTGAAGCGAACTTGGCCCGGTATTCCGTGGCTAGCTCGGATTCCTTCGCCTTGGGCTCCTTGGCGGCGGCGATCTCCCGTTTATACAGGATCTTCACCGCGCCTTCGGCACCCATGACAGCGATTTCGGCGGTCGGCCAAGCATAGACAAGATCGGCGCCCATGTCGGCACTGCACATGGCCAGGTAGGCGCCACCGTAGGCCTTCCGCATGATGACGGTGATTTTCGGCACCGAAGCGGCGGCGTAGGCGAAAAGCATCTTGGCCCCGTGGCGGATGATGCCGCCGCGTTCCTGCGCCACTCCGGGCATGAAGCCCGGGATGTCGACGAGCGTGACGATCGGGATGTTGAAGGCGTTGCAAAAGCGGATGAAGCGCGCGCCCTTGTCGGAGGAATCGATGTCGAGCGTGCCGGCCTTGACCATCGGCTGGTTGGCGACGATGCCGCAGACGATGCCCTGCACGCGACCGAAGCCCACCACCAGATTCTTCGCCCATTCGCGGTGCACCTCGAGAAAGTCGCCGTTGTCGACCAGCCGGTTGACGATCTTGTAGATGTCCAACGGTGACTTGGCATCCGCCGGGACCAGTTCGTTCATGACCGGGTCCGGCGCGAGGTTCAGGCTGGGCGTCGGGGCATGGGGCGGGTCGAGCACGTTGTTGGCCGGCAGGAAACCGAGCAACCGCCGCGCAACCGCGAGCGCCTCGGCGTCATCCTCGGCGAGGAAATGCACGTTGCCACTGACGCCGGCGTTCACCATCGCACTGCCGATGTCATCCATGGTCACGGCCTGGCCGGTCGCGGCCTTGATGACCTCGGGACCGCAGATGAACATGTTGGCGTTCTTCCGCGTCATGATGAGAAAATCGGTCAGGGCGGGACTGTACGCTGCACCACCCGCGCAGGGACCGGCGATGATCGAGACCTGGGGCATGACACCCGAAGCGAGCACGTTGCGATAGAAGACCTGACCGTAGCCGGAGAGCGAATCATCACCCTCCTGGATGCGAGCGCCGCCGGAATCGTTGATGCCGACGACCGGGATGCCGGCCTTCATGGCATAGTCCATGAGGTCACAGATTTTCTTGGAGTGGATGCGGCCGAGGGCGCCGCCGCCGATGGTGAAGTCCTGGCTGAAGACCGCCACCGGGCGTCCGTCGACATAGCCGACTCCGGTGATCACACCGTCTCCCGGGAAGCTCTTGTCCTCCATGCCGAAGTCATGGCAGTCGTGGTCGGCGTGCATGCCCCACTCCATGAAGGTGCCGGGCTGGAACAGCGCTTCCACGCGCTCCCGGGCCGACATGATGCCCTTCTCCCGGCGCGCGGCGAGTTTGTCCAGGCCGCCGGCGGCCTTGGCCGTTTGACGGCGTTTTTCCAGATCAGCGAGGAAATTGGTTGCGATAGGCATGAGGCGTTTCTCCTTAGTGAGCGGCGGTGGCGCCGGGTTTGAGGGCACAGAGTTCCGTCAACACGCCGCGCGTGGATTTCGGATGCAGGAAGGCGACGAGCTTGCCCGCGGCCCCATCAAAGGGCTTCTCGTGAATCAGGCGGACACCGGCTCCCGCGGCCTGACGCAGCTGGGCGTCGATGTCATCGGTGCGGAACGCGACATGGTGCACGCCTTCGCCGCGATCGGTGAGAAACTTCGCGATCGGGCTCTCCGGTGCCGTCGGCTCCAGCAGTTCCAGGTGCACGCCACCGGCATCGAAAAATGCGGTGCGCACTTTTTGCGACGCAACTTCCTCGCGACCGAGACATTTGAGGCCGAGCGCTTTTTCGTAGAGGGGAATCGCTTCGTCCAGCGAGCGGACCGCGATACCGAGGTGATCAATGGCTTGGATCATAATAGAGTGGGTTTTACCGTGGCGCCACTCTAGCGGAATTGTCCCCCGGCCTCTGCGCACATCTTGTGAAGTCATGCGCAGCACTAATTCCACGCTGAGCATATTTTGGCTATGACCGTTTCTAATCCGTATCCGGTCGTGCATTAGCCGCCTTCAGCAAGCGGCGCGCCGCGACCGGTGGGGCCAGCAATCCCGCGCCAACTTCCCTCTCCGTCTCCTTCTGAATCGCTCGAACCGCCGGGTTGCGAAGAAAGGCCGCCCGCAACCCTTCCTCCACCAGCGCGTGCAACCAGGCGAGATCCTGTTTGCGGCGCCGGCCGGCGATTAGGCCGTTGAGTTTGCCTGCGGCAAAATAATCCTGCACGGCGGCCCAGAGCTCCCCCACTCCGCTCCCCGTGGTTGCGGAGCAAGCGAGGACGGGCGGCTGCCAGATCCCGGGCTCCGTCGAGAGATAGTGCAGCGCCCGGCCAAGCTCCAACCGCGTGGCCTCAGCGCGCAGTTGGTTTTCCCCATCGGCCTTGTTCACCGCCAGCACGTCCGCCAGTTCAAGGATGCCTTTCTTCATGCCCTGCAGTTCATCCCCGGCCCCGGCGATCATGAGCACCACAAAACAGTCCACCATGCCGCGCACCATCACCTCGCTCTGGCCGACACCCACCGTCTCCACGAGCACGATGTCGTAACCGGCGGCTTCGCACAACGTGATCGATTCGCGCGTCCGCCGGGCCACGCCGCCCAACTCACCGCCGCTCGGGGACGGCCGGATGAAGGCCGTCGGCTGACGGGAGAGTTTTTCCATGCGGGTCTTGTCGCCCAGGATGCTGCCACCCGTGACCGGACTGCTCGGATCGACGCTGAGCACCGCGACCCGATGCCCTTCGCCGCAGAGCCGGGCGCCCAACGCATCGATGAAAGTACTCTTGCCCGCACCGGGAACGCCCGTGATGCCGACACGCTGCGCGCCACCGGCTTTCGGGGTCAGCAACTCCAGCAGATGTTCCGCCGCGCTTCGGTGGGCTTCGGCGCGGCTTTCCACGAGCGTGATACCCCGCGCCAGCGCCGCCCGCTCTCCGGCGAGAATGCGCGTGGCGAGACTCTGCGTGTCAAGCGGCGCAGCCGGGATGCTCTTGCTCCGGAACGCGGGATTGCCGGTCGCTCCCGCCACGACCCGCGTGGCGAAGCCCTCGCCACCCTCCGGTGGCACCCAATCGGGTTGTTGGGGGGCATTCGACATGCGTGGAAGTTATCTCAACTCAGGCGACCGGGGCGACTCCTAGTTTTTCGAGCAGTTGCGCAGCGGACTGCGGCACCGGCGTACCGGGACCGAAGACCGCAACGGCACCGTTCTTGTAGAGGTAATCGTAGTCTTGTGCCGGGATGACTCCGCCGCAGACGACCAGAATATCCGGACGTCCGAGCCGGGTCAGTTCGGCCACGAGCTGCGGCAGGAGCGTTTTGTGCCCGGCCGCGAGTGAACTCATGGCCACCACGTGCACGTCATTCTCCACGGCGTCGCGGGCCGCTTCTTCCGGCGTTTGGAACAAGGGTCCGATATCCACATCGAAACCCATGTCGGCCATGGCCGTGGCCACCACCTTGGCTCCCCGGTCGTGTCCGTCCTGGCCAAGCTTGGCGATGAGGATACGTGGACGACGTCCTTCGCGCTCGGCAAAGGCATCGGCCATTGCCCGCACTCCGGCGACGTCTCCGCGTCCGGCGTAGGCCGACTGATAGACACCCGAGACCGAACGAATCTGTGCCTGATAGCGGCCGAAATGTTTCTCCAGCGCGTCGGAGATTTCCCCGAGCGTGGCGCGGGCCTGCGCGGCCGTGATACTCAAGGCGAGCAGATTGCCTTCGCCCGTGCGGGCGGACTCGGTCAGGGCGTCAAGGGCGGCGCGAACCTGCGCAGGGTCCCGCTCGGCGCGCAGCTTCTGCAGCTGCTTGATCTGGGCCTCGCGCACGGCGGTGTTGTCGACCTCGAGAATGTCCATCGGGTCCTCGCGTTCCAGACGGTGCTTGTTGACCCCGACGATGGTTTCCTGGCCCGAGTCGATCATGGCCTGCCGGCGGGCGGCGGCCTCCTCGATGCGGAGCTTGGGCAAGCCGGTCTCAATGGCCTTCGCCATGCCGCCGAGTTTCTCAACCTCCTGGATGTGCCCCCAGGCGCGGTGCACGAGGTCGTGCGTGAGCCGTTCCACGTAGTAGGAGCCACCCCACGGATCGACCACGTTGCACAGGCCGGTCTCGGCCTGCAGGTACAACTGGGTGTTGCGCGCGATGCGGGCGGAGAAATCCGTCGGCAACGCGATGGCCTCATCCAGCGAGTTGGTGTGCAGCGACTGCGTGTGGCCCATGACGGCCGCCATCGCTTCGACGCAGGTCCGGGCGACATTGTTGAACGGATCCTGTTCGGTCAGCGACCAACCTGAGGTCTGCGAATGCGTGCGCAGCGCCATTGACTTGGGGTTCTTCGGATTGAACTGCTTCACGAGCTTCGCCCAGAGCAGCCGGCCGGCCCGCATCTTGGCGACTTCCATGAACAGGTTCTTGCCCTGCGCCCAGAAGAAGGAAAGCCGCGGGGCGAAGGCGTCGATGTCGATGCCGGCCTTGAGACCGGTGCGGATGTATTCCAAGCCGTCGGCCAGCGTGTAGGCGAGTTCCAGGTCGGCGGTCGCGCCGGCTTCCTGCATGTGATAACCCGAGATGGAGATCGAGTTGAACTTCGGCATGTTTCGCGAGGTGTACTCGAAGATATCCGCAATGATCTTCATCGAGGGACCGGGCGGATAAATGTAGGTGTTCCGCACCATGTATTCCTTGAGGATGTCATTCTGGATGGTGCCGGACAGGTTTTCCGGCTTCACACCCTGCTCGATGGCGGCCGCGATGTAGAAGGCCAGCACGGGCAGGACCGCGCCGTTCATGGTCATCGACACGCTGATGCGGTCGAGCGGAATGCCCTGGAATAGCGCATGCATGTCCAGCACCGAGTCGACCGCGACCCCGGCCTTGCCGACGTCGCCGACGACGCGAGGGTGATCGCTGTCGTAGCCGCGGTGGGTCGCCAGATCGAACGCGACCGAGAGACCGGTCTGTCCGGCCGCGAGGTTGCGGCGATAGAAGGCGTTCGATTCCGTGGCCGTGGAGAAACCGGCGTATTGCCGGACCGTCCAGGGCTTCAGCACGTACATCGTCGCATAGGGACCGCGCAGAAAGGGCGCGATGCCTGCCGTGTAGTCGAGATGCTCGGTCGGGGCGAGATCGGCCGGCGTGTACACCGGTTTCACGGGGATCTGCTCCAAGGTGGGCCAGTCCTCGATGGCGTTGGTGCCGTTGGCCTCGGCGCGAGCCGCCTTGCGCCAGGCACTCTCGGTGCCCCGGGCAAAGGCATCGGCGTTAAGATCAATCTTGGTGTAATCGGGAAATTTCATGTGGTGGAAGATTAGAGGCCGAGTTGGTCCAGCATACGGGAGAGCATCTGGGCGCAGTTGGCGCGCACGTGGATGAAGTCATCCACGCCGGCCGCCTTGAACCGCTGTTGCAGCTCCGGTGTCGCCGGCAAGCCGGCCAGTATGACGGTCAGCGGAATCGATCCGGATTTGAGCGCGCCGGCCAGGGGCGGCACGGTGTCCGGGTAGTTGTCGTCCGTGGAGCAGATGACCACAATCGGGGCACCTGAATCCCGGGCGGCGGTTGCCGCGGCAGCGGGCGTCTCGAAGCCCTTGTTGCTGACGACCTCAAAGCCGCCGGCCGCGAAGAATCCGGTGGAGAAATCGGCCCGGGCCGCGTGCTGTTTGCGGGGACCGAGGTTGGCGAGGAAGACCTTGGGCCGGGCCCCGGTGCGGGCCAGGGCCGCGTCGGTGCGGCGGCGCAGCGCCTCAAACGGGGAGCTGCGACGGCGGATCTGCACCCGCTTGACGGTCGCTTCATCCGTCCGGCCGGCGCGCAACACCTTGGAAACCTCACCGATCGTGGCCCCATGGCCGAACGCTTCCGTGAGTTTTTTCATGCGGGTGGCGGCCGTTGCCCCGAGGATGCCTTCAAGCCGTTGCATCACCTCGGCCCCGTGCTCGGGCTCCTGAGCCATACGATAGTTGGCCACCTGCCGGGCGCGGCGGGCCGCGAGCGCGGCATAGTCCGGCAGTTCCACCTGCGGCAGCTTCTCCTTGAGATTGGGCTGCAGATTGGTGCCGATGATACCGTCGCGGCGGGTTTCCACCGCGGCAATCCTTTCGCCGGCGAGACGGTCGACGGATTCCTGAGGGAAGCCGGCCTTGATGGCCTCGGCCATGCCCCCCTTGCGTTCGACTTCCTGGAACAGGGCCCAGGCCTTGGTGGCCAGCTGGCGCGTGAGCGTCTCGACACACCAGGATCCGCCGGCCGGATCGACCACGCGGCCGAACTGACATTCCTCCGCCAGAATGATTTGGATATTGCGAGCCAGGCGGCGGGAGAAATCATCCGGCACCTGATAACATTCGTCGAAGGGCGCGACATGCAGGCTGGCGCAGCCGCCCACGACGGCGGCAAAGGCTTCCGTAGTGGCGCGCAGCAGATTCACATGCGGGTCGCGCACCGTCTTGTTCCAGAGCGAAGTACGGGCGTGGCAGACGAGTTTTGCCGATGCCGACGTGCCGCCGGCGGCGGTGACCGCGCGGGCCCAGAGGAGGCGGGCCGCCCGGAACTTGGCCACTTCCATGAGGAAGTTGGAACCGGTGGAGAACGTGAACAGGAAACGCGGGGCCGCGCGGCTGACGACAATCCGCCGGGCCGCCATCGCCCGCAGGTAGTCGACACCGGTCGCGATACCGAAGGCCAGTTCGTGCACGGCTGAACCGCCGGCATCAGCCCAGTGGTTCGCCGCCACCCCGATCGTGCGCAACGGGCTGCCGGCCCGCGAGGCCCAGTCGGTCAGCACCGCCATGTCTTCATAAGCCGACTCGAGTCCACCCGGCAGGGTGCCCCGGCCCAGCCATTCGGAGAAGGGATCGGCCAAAATTCCGCCGCGCAGGGCGGAAGGCTTCAGGCCCTGTTCGGCGAGAGCAGCCATGAACAAAGCCGCCAGCGGCAGGGCGGAAACGCCCGCCGGCACGTGCACTGGAACGGCCGCGAGATTGACCCCGCGCAGAGCCCGCAGCAGATCGTCCAATGAGGCCAGCGAGAGACCGCAGCCGCCCACTTCACCCGGACGCGCCTCGTCGGCGTCCAAGCCGACGCGCGTCGCGATATCGAGGAGGATGTTGACGGCATTCTGGCCGCGATTGAGATCCTGCAGCAGGGCCGCATTGAACTCCTCGGGCTGGCCATAAGGCAGCTCCTGGCAGATCTGCCATCCGGCCGGCCGGGTGCCGAGCGCACTCGCGCCACGGACGTAGCCCGGCAAGCCGGGCCAGTCACCACCGGCCAAGGCCGCATCGGCCCGCGTGTAGATCGGCTGGATATCGATGCCCTCGGGGCTTCGCGTCACCAGTTTTTTCTCAAAGGGTGCACCGTTGAGGGATTCCTCCGCGGCCTGACGCCATTCGGTGGGCCCCGGTACGGGAAATTCTTCAAACAAGTTCGGCTGAGGTTTGATTTTCATGATGTCGTGGTTACTTCCTCGATGCTGATTTCGTGGCGGTTGTTGCCAATCGAGAGGAAAAAATGCTTGGGGCCCGCGCCAGAAGTCTGGGCGTGGCTCGCGACTGCCACCGGAGATTTCGCGGGAGCGGCCGCCGGGGTGGCGGCGACAGCCGATGTGGGGGCCGGCTTGGCCGCAGGCGGACGAAGCAAGGCCTCGGTCTCGCGCGGAAACATGGCATAGAGCACGGCCACGTCATCCGTGGCGGGTAGATCTTTGGCGGCGAGCTCGGCGCGCAGCGCAGGCATTCTGGGCGGCAGTTGGTCGGCCGGTCGGCCCGTCACAACGCTTTGGCCGGATTTTTTCTCGGCCAGCGCGCGCAATTCCGCATCCACCGGACCAGGTGTGCGACCGTATTTCCCCAAAGCCACGTCGATGGTGTTTTGCGCCAGGTTCTTCCAGCGGCCGAACTTGACGTTCAACATGGCCTGGGTGCCGACGATCTGCGAAGTGGGCGTCACCAGAGGGATCCACCCCAAGGCTCCGCGCACCACGGGAATCTCCGCCATCACCTCGCTGAAGCGCGTCTCCATTTTCATTTCCTTCAGTTGATTGCGGAAATTGGAAAGCATGCCGCCGGGGACCTGGTATTTCAGCACATTGCTGTCCACGCGCTCGTTGGCCGGGCTCATGAACGCCGCGAGTTCGATGGCCACTTGGTCGAAGTAGGCGCTCAGCTCGTGAAGCTTGTCGGTGTCGAATTGCGGAGCCCGACTGTGCCCCGACAGCGCGGACAACAGGCGTACGGTATCGGGTTGCGCCGTGCCGTTGGCAAAGGGCGTGATCGAGGTCTCGACAATATCCGCACCGGCGTCGATCGCCGCGAGATAGGAGGCCAGGGCAAACCCGGCCGTATCGTGGCTGTGCACCGCCAGAGGCAGCTTGTGCCGCGCCTTGATGGCCTTCACCAGATCGTAGGCGATACGAGGCGTGAGCAGCCCGGCCATGTCCTTGACGCAGATCGAGTCGACTCCCAGGTCGGCAAGTTCATCGGCGAAGGCCGCCAGGCGTTCCGGCGTGTGCACCGGGCTGGTGGTGTAGCAAACCACCCCTTGCGCATGCTTGCCGGCGGCTTTGACGGCGCGGACCGGCACCTGCAGGTTGCGCGCGTCGTTCAGGGCGTCGAAAATGCGGAAGACGTCGAGCCCGTGCTTGGCCGTACAGCGCACGAAGGTCTCGACCACATCATCGGGAAAGCTCGTGTATTGCACGAGGTTCTGACCGCGCAGCAGCATCATCTGCGGGGTGCGTGGGGCCGCGGCCTTGAGTTTATCCAGCCGGTCGAAGGGATTTTCCGCCAGATAGCGGAGGCTGCAGTCAATGGTGGCACCGCCCCAGGTTTCGAGGACGCCAAAGCCGAGGCCGTCCAACACGGGGGCGACCGGCAGCATTTGCTTGGTGGTCATGCGGGTGGCCGCCATGGATTGATGGCCATCGCGCAGGACGGTATTGTTGAGAATGATAGGTTTCATGCGAGAAGGGGACACCGCCGGCCCTCGGCGATTGGCTGGATGGTTGGAATGTTGGGGGCCATGTTGTTAGAATAGCCGCGGACACCCCCAGGCCTCTCCGTGGTTCTTGCCCAGCACTACGCACTGTTTGCGAGATCCGGTCCTCGCATTTGCGGCTTCCATTTCGGGAGTCCGGAGTATTGCGTAACCCCGCCTCCTGATGAAACTTCTGGTCACCAACGATGATGGCATCGGCTCCCCCTTCCTCCATGAATTGATCCACGCCTTGCGCGCCGCCGGCCACGAACTTTATGTCGTGGCGCCAGCGAGCGAACAAAGCTGGACCGGCGCATCCAAGACGCGCAGCCGTCCGGTGAAATCCGCGGCCGTCGACCGTGGATTGGGTTGTCCGACCTGGATCGTCGACGGCACTCCTTCTGATTGCGTCAATATTGCCCTGGCCCACCTGTTGCCCGGCAAGGTCGAGGGCGTGGTCAGCGGCATCAATGTCGGCTTCAACTGCACGCTGGCCTTCATCATCGCCAGCGGCACGGTGGCCGGGGCCTGGGAAGGAGCCCTCCACGGGTTGCCGGCCATGGCGGTCTCCCAGGATGTAGCCGAGGAGACCTACTACCGGTTGAAAGAGCACGGCGGCGTGCCCGAGGGTGAATTGCTGGCGACGCTGAAGATCTCCGCCGCCCACGCCGCGCGCCTGGCCGGGGAACTCCTGTCCGCCACACCGCCGCGCAGCTTCACGGTGCACAATGTCAATTTTCCGCACCCCTGCCAGCCCGGCACGGTGGTGAAGCGGACGGTGCCGGCGCATTTTTTTGCACCCGGACTTTTCACGCCGGCCGACGACCAGGGCCGCCACCAGCTGATCTGGACCGAAGGAGAGAACGTCTCACCGGCAGAACCGCTCAACGACCTTGCCTGCGTCGAAGCCGGATTCATCAGCCACAGCGTGCTCGACTACCGCAAGCTCGGGCACAGCTGAACCCGCTTAGAGCATATTAAATAATACTATAGCCGCAGGCGGCAAACCAACCGACGGCATCTTGGGCGCGGACCTGACGCAACGCGGAGGCGATGGCCCGTTGCAGTTCTTCGGCGGTGCGGGCCTCGGCCGTGCGGAGCAAGGTCTTTACCTTGCTCCACATCATCTCGATGGGGTTGAGGTCCGGCGAGTAAGCAGGCAGGAAGCGTACGGTCGCCCCGGCGGCGGCGAGCAACGCGAGGGTCTGTTCGTTTTTGTGCGCCCCGAGGTTGTCCATCACCACGATGTCGCCAGGGCGCAGGCTCGGGCCGAGGATCTCGCGGACGTAGGCTTGGAAGACCGCGGTGTCGGTCGCCCCCTCGATGGTCATGCAGGCCGTGCTGCCATCGAGTCGGACGGAACTGATCATCGTGGTGGTGCGCCAGTGACCATGCGGTGATTTAGCCAGCAGGCGCCGGCCCCGCGGAGCGCGGCCGCGCAGGCGGGTCATGTTCGTTTTCGCTGCCGACTCGTCGAGGAAGACCAGTCTGGCCGGATCGAGGCCACCTTGGCTGCGGCGCCACCGGCGGCGCGCCCGGACGATGTCCGGCCGGTCCTGTTCGGCCGCCCGGAGAGTCTTTTTTTAAAAGTCAGACCCATGTCGGCCAAGACGTAGTGGATGGCCGGCAGCGTGCAGGCCAGACCGGTGGCGGTCCGCAGTTCGGCCAGGGTCAGATCCGGTTTGACGGCCAACTGCCGCCGCAACTGCTCGCGGTGGGCTGGCAGGATGCGCGGCTTACGGCCGGCCCGGTGGTGGAGCGGCCCAATCTCGCCCAACCGGCGACGCTGTTGGAGCAGCTTCTTGACCATGCCCAGTGACACCCGAAAGCGGGCCGCGACCATCTCCCGCGTGGCGTCCTTGGCGTCATAGGCGGCCAAGATCCTTTCCCGCAGATCCAAGGAGAGTGTTTTCATGCTCCGAGCCTGCGACAGCGCGAGAGCATGACCAGCCTAAAACGGCTACACTATTATTTAATATGCTCTAGACCAAGGTTTAGCCTTGGCGAACTTGCTCCACGACCCGCAGCAAATCCGGAATGTCGTAGGGCTTGGCCAACATCGCGCGAAATCCGAAGGTCTGCGGATTGGCCATCACCGGATCACTGGAGTACCCACTTGACGCGATGGCCCGGACCTCAGGGTCGATTTTCAGCAATTCCTGCAGGGCGTCCTTGCCGCCCATGCCGCCGGGAACAGTCAGGTCAAAGATCACCAGATCAAACGGGCGGGCGGCCTTGCGTGCCTCCGCAAACAGGCGGACGGCCTCGCCGCCGTCGACGGCAAAGACCACCTCATGGTTGGCCAGCGAGAGCATCCGGCCCGCCACTTTCCGGATTACTTCCTCGTCGTCCATCAACAGGATGCGAGCCGGAGTGGTGCTTTGCAGGCGGGAAGGCCCGGCCGGAACGGCCTTCACCTCTGGCGCGACCGGCAGCCAGATGGAAAACGTTGTCCCGATCCCCAGCTGCGACCGGACCTCGACGTGTCCGTTGTGCTTCTTGATGATCGAGCGGACGGTGGCCAGGCCTAGGCCGCTGTTCTTCGACTTGGTCGAGAAGTAGGGGTCGAAGATGCGGGCGAGAATTTCCGGCGGTATACCCTTGCCCGTATCAGCCACGGTCAGGCGGATGTATCGACCGGGTGCCAGCAAATCGATTTCCCCTGACTCCAAGGTGACGGCGGCAAGCCCGATGCTCACCACTCCGCCATCGGGCATCGCCTGCACGGCGTTGAGCACGAGGTTGTGCACCACGCGGGAGATCTGCCCGGCATCCACGTCCCCCGGAGGCAGGTCCGGCGGAAAATCATATTCGAAACGGATATTGGTGCCGTGGCGGGCAAAATTGGCCGCTTCCGTGACAATGTCCGGCAGCAGGACCGAGGTGCGGACCGGGTCGCCTCCCTTGGCAAAGGTGAGCAGTTGCTGGGTGATGTCGCGGGCCCTGCGGGCGCCACGCTCTGCCTCCGAGATGCAGTCGCCCGCGGCCGCCATCGCCCGTTTGTCCATCGCCGCGAGACCGAGGTTGCCAAGAATCGCGGTGAGCAGGTTGTTAAAATCATGGGCGATCCCGCCCGCCAGCACCCCGAGCGACTCAAGCCGGGAAGAGCGCTCGAGCTCCGTTTGCAGACGAGCCTCCTTTTCTAGCTGCAACCGGATCATTTCAGTCTGCGCCTGCACCCGCCGGCGCAAGGCGACCACCCAGCCAAGGATCAGGGCTGCAAAAAACGCAAAAACCCCGGCGACGAACAGGGCCCGTTGAGCCGTCCACCACGAGGGCGCGGCAAGCAGCGTGATCCCGGCAGGACCGGGCAGCTCGAGATGGAAGCTGTGCGGCCGCCGGTATTCATCAAACTCACACACGTATACCCCGGTCAGTTCGAGCAGGCTACCGGGTTCCGGCGGAGTCCACGCACCCGCCGAGTGAATGATCGCATCGACGATCCGATTGCCGGCCTGCATCGTCAGCCTGGTCTCGTCACCGGTCCCCACCACTTGGCGCAAGATCGCGGGGAGACGCACCAATCGGGAGTCTGCCGCCGTCACAAGCGCGGCCGGTTGTGCGATGACCTGCGGGACAATCTCTGGTCCGTCCGGGTGCGTCCGCCAGACCGCCTCGCGCAAAACCATGCGACTGCCGGCGCGCCCCGGGAAACCCACCACATCAATCGAAACTCCCGGGGCCAGCCCCTTGGTATCCCTCGTCAGGACGAGCAGTCCACCGCTTTCATCCTGCAGGTAGAGGTATCGGTCGGGCACCTGCAAAAGCACCCGGCCGGACACGCGGACCCGACGGCTGGTGGTCCGCAAGAAGGCCCGGTCTGTCAGACTCGCGATACTGCGTGGCTCGATGCTGAACGGATCGACCGGTTGGGTTTGGTCCACCACGAGGGCCGACCTTCCCGTAGCCCAGACCCGGATTCCCGTCATCTGCCCCTGCTCGTTGGCCTCGGCCGTGCATACGCCTGTAACACTGACCGAAGAACCCCGCAGGTCCGTCAAGGTCGGGTCGATCGGCACGAAGACCGAAAACTCGCCGGTATCGGCTGTGAGTTCGAGGCGAGTCCAATCACCGTCCTGCTTTACTTCCCGGATGTAGCCATACATTTCAACCTGTCGCGCTTCCTCCTCACCACTGAACGCCTGATCCAGGCTGATGCGGGGAGCCGCAGGCGGCACGATCAGCGCTTGGAGAGTAACAGCCCGGAGATGAACTTCCGGGGCGAAATTGCCAAAGGCCGAGACCCCTTCCAGCGCCACCACTTGATTGATGGGCGGCACTGCGGCCTCGCCGGTATTCCGCACCCGAATGTCTCCGGTTGCGTCATGCAAAAAGAAAAAATCAGCCTTGGGATCGGACCAGGATATGGTGCCTCGCAGAAAAACGGGATAACCCCTAGACGCTTCGCTCGGAGGAAGCTCCAGGATCTGCTGGACCACCCGCAGCCGAAGGGTCGGCGCACCGCCGTTTTGCCCGGAAGGCGCTCCGCCAGTCCGGCGAGGAAGAGTCCGAAACAGCGGTTCCCGCAAGGATACGGTCATTCCCGTTTGGTCGAGTCGCCCGACCACCTCGACGTTGTCCCCGATTTGCAGCGACGCGGGCTGCGGAGAATTCACCACGATCTGGCCGGTTTCATCCCGAATGACCAGGCTCTGGCCAGGAATCCAGTCCCTGAGCGCTCCACGGATTCTTACCCACTCTCCGACCTTGCCGTCCGGCAACGCATCCAGCGGCGTGACCGCCAAATGAAACCGCGGATCGGCATCCAAGTCCCCGAGGACTTTGACATCCGTGGAGCGTGGCACCCAAAAACTTATGTCCTTTACGTGTTGGTCGACATCGATGGTGCCTACATAGACACCATTAAAGTGTACCATCTCCCCGACGAGTTGCCGCAGCGGTTCGGTCGCCGAGACCAACAAACGCACGTTCACCAACCAACCCTCGGCCATGACCTGATACTCCACGTGGGTGGCATCCACTTCGCGTTGCTGGCAGACATAGCCGCGCAGGCTCGTCCACTGCGCATCAAAGGCGAACGCGTCGCCGACCCGCCCGTCGGTCGAAAGTGGCTCGGGCAGGGCATTTTCCTGCAAGACGGTAACGGTCACTTCGTCGCGCAAGATGCCCCGGGAGGGAACCACCACCCCCTCGATCACCACTCGTTGGCCCGTCTTGATTGGCAGGGGTTCGCCTCGCACCGGCAAGAAGCTCCCACGGCCTTCGATTTCGCCCCAGATCAGCTGCCAAAGCGGATCATAGTAGTACACGACAACATCAAACCGCACGGATTGAGGCTTCGATTTCTCACTGTTGTCCAGACCCCAGAAAACCTGTGCGCTGGTGATAGGCGCTCGCCCCGGCAACGCCATCGGTTTGACCGCATCCTGTGCCACCGCCCGATCTCCCGCTCCCAATACTGTGGCAATCAAAACAAGCGCCTGAATCCCATAAACCATCCGTCTGCGCAGCAGGGGTTGGCGGAAATCAACAGGAGTCGGAGACACAGCGGGGTACGGCAAACGTGAGGACACACTGGGTCAATCGGTTGGATCCGCCAATCGTAAAGTCGGAATGCGATCAAAACGAACGCCCTGATGCCAGGAGCGATCCGAATCCATCATGGTCGGGCCCAAATCAGAGCCGAATGGCCTTATCGGCTACCAGCCTCGCCCTTTCAGTCGGGGACAAATAGGCAATTTCCAACGCATTGATCTGGGCCTGTGCGATGTCCGTTGGGGTCAGTCCGGCCGCAGACGCGGCGACCGCGTATTCATGGCGCAGGTCGATGCCACTGATCACCGGATCGTCCGTGTTGATCGTGGCGAGCAGGCCGTGCGCGAGAAAACGTTTCATCGGGTGTTCAGCAAAGCTGGGCACGGTGTTGGTCTGCACGTTGCTGGTCAGATTGATCTCCAACCCGATCCCGCGATTCGCCAGATGGTCGAGCAACTTGGGATCGTCGATCGCCCGGATACCGTGGCCGATGCGGGTGGCCCCGAGTTTTTCGAGCGCGGCCCAAATGCTGGGCGCGCCGCCGGCCTCTCCGGCATGCGCCGTGATGGCCCAGCCCACATCCCGACCTTTTTTGAAGTGCTCGACAAAGAGTTCGGCCGGCCAGTTTTTTTCGTCACCCGCGAGATCCAAGGCGGTGATATGGCTGCGCTGCGTCAGGAGGGCCTCGAGTTCCACCTGACAGGCTTCGGGTCCAAACGTGCGGCTGAGGATACCGATCACCTTCACGGGCAATCCCGTCTGGGCCTGACCTTCCAGGATGCCGGCCACGACCGCCTCCACCACCTGGGCCGGCTTCAAACCATTCGGACCCGCCATGAAGTAGGGACTGAAACGCAGTTCCACGTAATCCAGCCCCTCCGACTTGGCATCCTCCACGTTTTCACGGGCGATGCGCTGACAGGCGTCGTAGTCCCCCAGAACCGCGATCATCCAATGCAGCTTGTTCAGCCAGGTGATCAGATCAGGCATGACCCCGGTGACCTGCACATGCGGGCGCAACGTCTCAATCGTGTCGCCCGGCAGGCGGATGTTGTGACGGCGTCCGAGATCAAGGATGGTCTGCAACCGGACATTGCCGTCGAGATGGCGGTGCAGATCGATGAAAGGAAGTCGTGGATTCATAGTTCAGGCGATCTCGTCCTCAGCCCGGGGCACCGTGATGAACTTGGCCAGCAGGAAAATCCCCGCGGCCAGCGCGTAACCAATGGCCGCGCCACCCGCCGGAAACAAGGCCCGTCCGGGCGTCCACTGGCCGCTGAGCCAGGTCAGCAACGGCAGATCGATCACCGTGTCGCGACCGGTCAGGGCATAGGAGTGCATCAAACCGGAAAGCGCCAACAGTGAGCCCACCGCACACCACGCCGCCGCCCTCCACCACGCCCGGTCGATGATACACACCACGACGGCCGACCAGATCATGGCCGAATAAAGGAAGCCCTGCTCGAGGGCAAACCCACCGCCGAGGTAGGCCCCGGCCGCGTGGGCTTTGCCGATGAGCGCGGCATCAAGCACTCCGCCGCCGGCACCGATCGTGGTCTTGACCACCAGCATCACCCACGCCGCCAACGCCGGGAACAAGCCGATGATGACCGCCGGATAATATTTCTTGTCCGTCACTTCAAAGGCCTGGGCCGCGATGATGGTGCCGATCCAGAAAATGATCGCGATGCCCGCCTCAGCCGGAATCAGCCAGGTCAGCGCGGCCATGGCCCCGGTCAGGCAGACGACCGTGATAAAAATGCCATTCAAGGCCGAGTATCCGGCCCGGGCGCCCAGTTTCTTCCAGGCCGGATGCCCGATGTAGATGGACGTGGGGAAAGGCGAGCCGAAGCACGCGGCCGCCAAAGTACCGAGACCGCTCACCACCAGACTGGGCGTCGCCGGATAGGAATCACCGGCGGCCGCGGCCGACTCGATATTTTGCAGGGATGCCAGCACCCCCAGCAATCCGATGGGGATCACCACCGAGAGGTAGGCCAGAATATGGCCGCCCGAAAAGGCGGTCCACAGTTCCCCCAGAACCGGCACCGGGAAATAGACCCGCAAATGGGTGAACGGGTGCGCTCCTTCCCCTCCGACCGGCGCGAGTCCCGTGATCCACGCCAAAGCCGTGCCTACGAGCAGCAGAACCACCGTGGCGGGAATGCCGCCGCGGAACTTCATCCGGCCAAAAAACACCAGCAGCACGAGCACCAGCATCACCAGGCCAATGATCGGAGCCGCGAACGCCTGAAACAGAAACGCGAGTCCAAGAAACCCCAACCCCACTCCCGCCAACGTAGCCAGCATCGCCGCCGCGGGCGTGTGTCGCCGGATTTTCTCCGCGAAGAAGGAGCAACTGAACTCCAAAAGCCCGCCCAAGAAGCAGGCGACCAGTCCCGCATGCCAGGCAAAGCGCTCGGGATCGGCCATGCCTTGCGCAAGGGCGAGCTGTTTGGCGGGCAGCATCACGAGAAAGACATGCGCAAACAATCCGGGCGTGCTGATTCCGTAGGGCAGGGCCGTCACGTCAGTGCGTCCTTCGCGCAGGGCCAGTTGCATGGCTTGCCAGGCGTAGAAAAGATTGCCGATGAGAAACGAGATCGCGACCCCCGGCAAAATCCGCCCGTAAATCAATTCCGGAGAAAAACCCAACACCCCGGAGCACAGCGGCGCCAGGATGAGCAGCTGTACCAGGTTGTTGATGAAGGCCACCACGAAACCTTCCCCATCGCCGCGGGAGAACCATTTCATCGGGCGGTCCTCCCGGGTTTCACCGCCGAGACTACCCGCTTCGCCGTCGAACCAGCTCGGGACAAACGACCGACGCGAGGCCGCGTCGCGCTGCTCATGTGCGGTCCGCCGCCGCGAGGCAGCCGGTAAAGTAAACCGTCCAACGCGCCGCGGAGGCCGCCGCCGTCTGGCCCAGCAAGCGGTAGTCGTTGCCGGGATTGGACTGCGTGCGGTTGCTCCCGGCCCGGAAAACGATGTGCGGAACCCCCATTTGCGTGCAAACCTGGGCAATCGCCGCGCTCTCCATCTCCATGATGTCGGGGTTCAGTTTTTGCTTCAGATCGGCAATCTTTGCATCCGATACGCCGAAGAGATCGCTCGCGGAAACCACCCCCGGAAGCACTTTGGGGCGGTAAGTCTCACCATTGACGGTCACCGCCTCGGCGACGTAGTCAGCCACGGCACTCCTGGCCAGTTTGAGCAATCGGGGATCCGGGCGATAATACCAGTGGGTCATTTGGCCGGTCAGAGGCCCCCGCACCTTGCGATAGACCATCCCCTCGTCGGTCAAACTGCCGGCGGCGTGGTGAATCGTTTTTGTCGAGATCACCGTGTCGCCCGTGCGAATGCGCGGGTTGAGACGGGAACCGGTGCCGGAGACGAGCACCTCCGTGGGTCGAAAGTGATGCACAAAGAGCGCGGTGACCATGGCTCCATTCGTCACGCCGACGCCGGTGACCGCCGTCACCACCTGGCGTCCGCGCAGCCGGCCGGCGACAAAAGGAAAGCAGTCCAGCTTGCCCGTTCGGCGGCCCGTCATTTGCGCTTGGATCAAGCGAATTTCCGAGGGCATGGCGCTCAGGATCAACGTGAGCGCGGAGGGCGGTTTGGGCATGGGATTCCTCTACAGCAATTCCCTTACCAAGCGACTCCGATTTACGCACCCGGCGATTGCCTTGGCTACCAAAGCGTGTTCACTCGCCGGCCTACATGATTGAGGTTGAAAATCTGACCCGAGTCTTTCGCACCTACAAGAAGCAGCCCGGATTCTGGGGCGGCGTTAAAGGACTCTTCCGCCGTGAATTTGAGGAGACCCGGGCGGCCGATGGCATCACCTTTTCCATCAAGGAAGGGGAATTCGTCGGATTCCTCGGGCCGAATGGCGCCGGCAAGACCACCACGCTCAAGATGCTATCGGGGTTGATCTATCCGACCTCCGGGAAGGCCAGAGTCGCGGGCTACGATCCTTCCAAGCGCGAAAACGACTACCGTCGCCTGTTCGCCCTCGTGCTTGGCCAGAAAAACCAGCTCTGGTGGGACCTCCCGGCCATCGAATCCTTCAACCTCCTTCGCGCCATCTACGGCCTGCCCGCAGCGCCCTTCAAGGCCACGCTCGATGAGCTGGTTGATCTGCTGAAAGTGGCCCCGAAGCTCAACGTACAGGTGCGGGAATTATCGCTCGGCGAACGCATGAAGATGGAGCTTATCGCCGCCCTGCTCCACCGTCCGCGCGTGCTCTTTCTCGACGAGCCCACCATCGGCCTGGATGTGGTCTCCCAGAAGGCGGTGCGGGAGTTTTTGCGGGACTACAACCGGCGTCATCGCACGACCATCCTCCTCACCAGCCATTACATGGCGGACATCACGTCACTCTGTGAACGGGTGATCGTCATCGACCACGGCAAGAAGATCTACGACGGTGACCTCGACCGCATTGCCGGTGCCGGCGCCGGGCAGAGGATCATCAAGTTCCGGCCGCGCGACGGGGCCTTCCCGCCCGACTGGAAACCCACCGTCGGCGAGAGCAAGGTTTGCGAGGACGGCGAGATCCTCCTGCACGTCCCCAGTGCGCACGTCACGACCGTCTGCCAACAGATCCTGAACCACGGCGCCGTCGACGACATCACCATCCAGGACGTACCGTTGGAGGATATCATCGGGGAGTTATTCACGCGGGCCAGATAGCATCATGAGCTTGGTCGAGATCATATACCTATCCTCCTCTCTGCTCACCCTCGCCGTTGGGTTGATTATACTGAGGCTGAACCCTTCGCGTACGATCAACCAGGCGTACGCCATTGCGGTATTCTTGGCTTCAGGCTGGTTGATTTGCATTTTTATGGCCATCCATAGTGATGAGATAGCCAACACAAAGGATGCAGTCGGATGGATAAGATTGGCCAATGCATGTTCAGCCTTTTTGCCATGGTCGTACTACCTAACGAAAATCGCCATCATGGGCGTGCCATCGTTGGCCGCTGGGATAAAGCGTTCATGGACGTGGCTTCTCGCGGGACTATTATTGGCGATGATCGTGTATTCGGGTGAATACATACCACAGGACTCTACCTCCGATCAGCAAAAGCGAGGCTTGGCATATTTCTTCCAACTCAGCGCCATTGCAGGACTATGTGCTTCGCTCCTGATCGACAGCATAAGAGACCTCAGGGCCTGCACCGGAGTTCGGCTGCTTGAGCTGAAATTCTTTGTACTAAACGTATGCCTGACGACCTTGGTGATTCTGACGTCATTTTCGCTTAGCCGAATATTAAACATTCCTTTCCTTCGAAATGTAGGGCCGTTCTTCGTTTTCCTTTCTTACAGCTTTACGGTTTGGGCAATCTGTTATCACCGTGTTTTTGATGCCCGGCAATTGTTCGCCAGTCTCAGCCGACGGCTGTCCTCATTGGTCTTTCTCACCTCGATCATACTCTTGGGAAATGCCCTGATTTCTCCCTATACCAGCGTCACCGTCTCCTTGGTGGTTAGTTCCTGCATCGGAGGCATTGCCACCTATTTTTGGGACAAACAAATCTACCGATGGCTCGACCTGGATCCGAGAGACAAGCTGGCCGCGCCACGCGCCAAGATCATCAAATGGGCCCGCGAGGAGGCCGATGCCGAAAAGCTTACAGAACGATTCGAGGAGTATTTGCGCGACTGGTGCCATACCGACTACGCCAAGATATACACGATCGAGAATCAAAACCCTCCCGGGGAACTACTGAAGGCAGCCGACTACCCCGCAAGTTACCCGATCCTTAAGGAGCAGGGTTACATCACGTCGGAAACCCTGGCCCGGCTTCGACCGCATGCGACCAACAACGCCGGCAAGGATCTGCTCCGCCAGGAAGATCTGGGCGCGATCATCGCTGTGCCAAGAGGCAGCCACTCGCCGAGCTGCGTGGTTGCCTTGGGCCACAAGCAAAGCCTGCGGCCGTACACCTACCCTGACATTCAGTTGCTCATCGAGCTGATCGAAGTGATGGACAACACCCTCGCGCATTCCCGCGTCGCGTCGCACGCTGCCCGTCTCGAGACCATGGAATCAGCGGCCATGATGTCCCGCGGTCTCGCCCACGACCTCAACAACCTGACCACGCCGGTTTCAACTTTTCTCATGTACATGGAAACCCGCGTCCAGCCTGGCTCGCTGGAAGCGGACGTCCTGAACGACGCTCAGTATTCCATCAAGGTCATGCAGGATTACATTCGCGAAAGCCTGTTCTTCGCCAGCAGACTGGCACCCGATTTCCGGGATCACTCCACGACCCAATTCATCAGTTCCGTAATCAAAGTCACCCAGCAGCGCGCGCTGGCTCGAGGTGTCATTTTGGAAAAGGGAACGATCCAGGAACTCATGGTCAAAGCGGATGAGGCGTTGCTCTGCCGACTCCTGCAGAACCTCGCCTTCAATGCCATTGATGCCACGCCCCGAGGCGGTCGTGTTGTTCTGGCAGTCACCGCCGTTGACAACAACAAGGTCTGCTTCCAAGTATCCGACCAGGGCCCCGGCATACCTCCTGCCATTATGGATAAACTCTTTGAGCCCTACTTCACCACCAAGGACACCGGAAACGAAATCCGTGGATTGGGGCTCGGCTTGGCGATCAGCCAAAAGATCAGCGTTTTGCACTCCGGTGAAATCAAGGTCTCAAACTCCGCAATGGGTGGGACCACGTTTTCATTCATATTACCCTCCGAACAGAAAGCGCGTGCGGCCCAGCCCGCCGCCACGATCCCGGAAAACCAAGTCACCATCAAGCCCCCGACGGCCGCGCCATCCGGTGCACCCGCCTGACCATGACTGCCGCCGCCACAGACGCGCTCACCCCGAGTATTTTGGTCGTGGACGACGAGCGTCAGATCCATTCATCCCTGCGGCTGCGATTGAGCGACAACTATCGTGTTACCTGTCGCTTTGATGCTGCGGAGGCGCTGGAACTCATCCGCAGCCAGCCTTTTGATCTCTGTATCACCGATGTGCACATGCCAAACATGGACGGACTTTCCTTTATCGAGGCCGCCCGCAAACTGGATCCAGCCCTCGGCTACGTCGTTCTCAGCGGCCACGATACGGAACAGAATCTGCGCCGGACGATTCCATTGCAGGTCTTTGAATTCATACCCAAACCCTTGCCTGATCGGAAGGGTTTCGAGGCCAGGCTTCCGGGTTGGATTGCCAGTACTCGCCAGCGCCGCCAGGAACTGAACCTGGCAACAGGCTCTCAGACCATCGTGAGGGATCTCGCCTTGGCCATGCTGGAAAAGGATGTGGAGTCGACGGCGTCAGAATCAGCCCGAGAGGCGCTTTTGCAAACCGCCGGAAAGCTTACGACCATTCAGGCCCTCCTCCTGAATTTGAAGCATTCACTGGCCAGCCTGGACCGCAAAGACCCCAAAGCGCTGCCCACGATCCGCTGCCTGCAGGAAGCCCAACAGGTTGCCGAGGAGGCCTCCGCGATATCCGATGGGTATTTCGCATCAGCCTACGCCGACCGGGAGTCCTCCGCCGCCGTGCTTGATCCTTGCATCAGTCACGCCGTCGCCATCGCCCTGCGCCGCACCAATGCGGAGCAGAATGCGCAGACGGTCGACTTTGTGCCCTTGGGCCGCGAACTGGCGCTCGCCGGCGTTACCGGCATCGACTTCCTGCTCATGTTTGTGCCCGCCCTAATCCAAGCGATCAGCATGTCCGCGAAGGGCTCCACCATTTTGGTGCGAAGCTTCGAACTCAGTCGTTTGGACGAGGCGATCCATGATTCCCGTTGGCGGGAAATGCTCTGGGTAAACCGCCGCAACGCCAACTGCAGCTACCCTGGAGTGGCCGTTGCCATCCGCAGCCGTGCCACCGCCCTGTCGGAACCCCAAGCCAGCGCGTGGTTTCATGGCAGAGCCGCGGAATCCCTGCATATCTCGAGCCAGGGTCTCTTGCACGGGGTGACCAAGACCAAAGGGCTGATCGGCCTCGCTATTGGTCCCGAAGCCGAAAGACATGAGATGGTCATCGTGCTTCCTGTATGAATTCGGCCAGGATGTGCTCGCATTCCGTACATTCTGGAAAGCGTTGGTGAACACCGGTGACCATAATCCTTTCCAGTTCCGGTCGTGAGGCAGCCATGTTCGCCACCCTGTGCGACCAGAAAGGATGGCCGTGCTACGCGTGCACCTCGCTCACCGATTTTCTCAAGACGATCGAGAAGCTCACACCCCGGACGATCATCACCCGATACCGGCTTGAGGATGGCTACTCGGACGAGGTCCTCTCGCTGATTTCGGCATCAGCCCGATTCGCCACTACCCGGGTCATGGTGCTCCTGCCGGCGAACGCCCCCACCCTTCAGGAAATCCGGCAAGTGGACCTCGGAGCCGATTGCGTCATGCGCGATCCTTTGCGACTGGAAGTGCTGCTGGCACATGTGGGGCGCAACCGGGGTCGCGTGAAGGGCTCGGCAGAGACAGCCTTCGTACCCGAACACACTTTCGAAATCGCCGGCGTGACCGTGCACGCCAACCAATTCCTGCTGGCCAAGGGAGGTCGATCCGTCGAAGTGGCGCCACAGGTGGTTGCATTGCTGCGATTGCTGGCCCGCTCGGTCGACAAAGTCTTACCGTACCCCTTCATCTACAGCGAACTCTTCAACCGTCGATTCACAGGCGATACCTCCAACGCCCGGGTGCTACTGGCCAAGGCCGCGACCAATATGGATCAGCTCGGCGTTGATTTCCGTACCCACATCAAGGTTATCGCCAAATCCGGCTATCTTTACCAGCACCAGGCTCCGCGTGAACCGCGCGGGAACGCAAAGCGAACCGCGGTTTAAGCAACGCCGAGCATCGAATTTTTGATTACGGATAAATTACAGCGAAATCCTTGGATGTGACCGACGCCAAAACAGGATGGCCATGCGCTGTGCGATAATCATTCCGTGAAAGCAGTTAGGGGGTCTTACTGGCCCGTTGGACCCCCTAATCAGATTCACCCGAAAGTCGCACAGCGTATTTTTTTGCTCGCAGGGAAAGGTCACCCCGAACCGGAGAAGCGACGATAGGCCCGTAACTCCCGTCGTAACGCGCCTTCTTCAAAAGGAACCGAGCTGCCCTAACCTTCGGATTGCCAAATGCTCTGGCAGCCTCCAGCTTTCCCCCATTCACATGTCTGAAGCTGCCTCGACTGTCCTTTCCGCCCCGACCTCAACCCGTCCAAAGGTGCTGGTGGTGGATGATGAACTCGGCCCACGAGAAAGCATCAGCTACCTCCTGTCCGATGAATTCGAAGTGATTGCCGTTGACCGCGTTGACCGCGGTCTGGAGTTGATCGCCAAGGAATCCTTCGCCGTGGTGGTGATGGACATTCGCATGCCCCAGAAAAACGGGATTCAGGGTCTGGAGGAAATGCGTAGAATCGACCCGGAGGTTTCGATCATCATGATGACCGGCTATGGCGCGCTTTCCACCGCCCAGGCCGCCATCAGCCTGGGAGCCAATGAGTACCTCAAAAAGCCATTCGATGTGGACCTGCTCCAGCAGGCGGTGCGGCGGCATGCCGCCGAAGGCGTCGAAAGAAAAAAGCGCAGCGCCATGCTCAAGCAGCTTGGCGAGATGTATGACTCGGTGATGGCCGAGCAAAAGAAACAACAGATGTCCACCGGGTTCAGTCAGGCTGCGGCAGCCATGGTCCACGACATCTGCAATCCCTTGGTCGTTTCGATTGGTTACACCAACATGCTGCTGGATGAGGTCCGCCAATTACCCCCGTTGGGCCGCAGTGGTGACCGCATTCTGCAGTACGCCGAAACACTGGAAAAATGCGCCTCCTTCTGTCTTCACCTGGCCGAATCCTGGCGCCAGACCACCCGACATGCCAAGGAGGTGGACACCGTGGATCTGTTCGAGGCCGCCATGGAGACCAAGACCGTACTCTTCTTTGGGACCAATCGGATTGATGTAAAAGGCATCCAGGGAGCTCTCATCAATGGCATCCGCTTCGAGCTCGTGCGCCTGCTCCAAAATCTCATCAAGAACGCCCTCGAGGCGGGCGCAACCCAGGTAACAGTCAATATCGAGCAGCAACCCGGGCATGTCGTTCTGACGGTGGCGGACAATGGCAGCGGACTCCCGCCTGCCGTCATGGATAGCATCCTCAAGAAGCCGATTGAGTCGACCAAGAGCCACGGTACCGGCCTGGGAATGACCATCTGTCGGCACATCGCTTCGGCGCACAGCGGAGAAATGAAGGTCAGCCCCCGTCCAGGCGGAGGCACGGTGTTCACGATCACATTTCCCGCCGCCAAAGCGGTCGCTCTAAGTTAATTTGCCCAGTTCTGCCTTCAGCCAGCGAGCGACGTTACTGTAATCTTTCACGCTGAATCCGCGAGACTGAGCCACGCTGAGGCTTACTTCCTCAAAAAGTTCGATCTCAGCGAGCAGCGCTCGGGCCAGAACCCTCTGATCCAAACTGGTCGTAATTGCGGTTTGATGCATTCGCTTGGGCGCAAGCCATTTTTCGGCTTTAAGCGCCTCCGGGCGAGCGGTCCGGCCCGACAGCCATGCCTCCTCTTCAAGGAGGGCATAAACGTGTTCAACTACCATCTTGTGCAGCCGATGCATCGCAGAGCGTGGCTCTGGTCGCGCAATTTTTTTTCCGACCCAAACTGATTTTTGCCAGAACGCTCCTAAATGTTGTTCATATTCTGATGCGCTCATTCTTCGAGTCGGCCAAATCACTTTCAATGCGTCCAAGCGCTTCTCCCACACCTGACCTCCTATAAGCACTCGAGAGCCAGAGCCCAGTAATATCACACGAGTTTCCAAAATCCCACGACGCAATCTTCCAGGCATCCAACCGCTCCACCGAGGGTATTTCATACACCAATAAACGAGTTTCATCTGCCAGGCGGCGAGAGGGATAAAGTCAGCCTCTATGCCATTGTCGAAAACGGCACTTACCTTTACAACTCCCCTCAATGACCGCTCGGAATGGGCGCACCAAATTGGTGCAATATCCGCCAACCAATCGGTTTGATAGTATTTCCTCGGCTCGCGGGTTATCAGGTGAAAATCCCAATCTGACCAAACATCCACATGCCCTCCAGGCTGCACCCGTGATCCGATTTGTATGAGTGCCTCGATATCAGACCTTCGGTTGGCCCATTCATAAACCCGAGCTTCAAATTCAGTCGGAGACATACCGTTATCTACTCTGGCAAGATCAACAAAGGCGCAAATCCTTTTCATCGCTGGGCTTGCCGTCCCACCGAATGTCCGCCTAGTTTCACTTTGTCGGCAACCGGATATTGGGCCACCCCGGCTCCTTCGTCTTGTTCTGGCACTCTTTCCTCCTGTGACATTCAACATCACGACCGCCTCCCTACATGCGACGACGGGTTAAGATCACCGGCATAGGCCCGGTCACGCCCGCAGGCATTGGCCGGGAGGCGTTCTATCGTGGTATCAATGAATCCGTCAGTCGCATCAGGGCCATTGATCGATTTGATCCGGCAGCCGGACCCTTCGTCGGCGCCGAGGTAGTGGACTTTGATCTTGGGGAGTTCGCACCCAACGAAAACCCCAAGCGAATGCCTCGGCATACCCAGTTCGCACTGGCAGGAACCATTCTCGCACTCCGCGATGCAAACCTAAGCGTGGCGGACCTGAGGAACAAATCGCCGCTGATCATTACCGGGACGACAATGATGGACTGCGAGAGCGTCAGTAAAACAATCGAAATGGTCGCAAAAAAGGGACCGCGTTTCGGTTTGGTGAGTTCGGTGAACCAAGCACTCGCGGTGGCGATTCCGGACAAAATCTCAAAGTACATTGGTACTCCCTCCCGCATTCTGGCCGTTCAAACGGCTTGCTGTTCCGGCCTGGACTCCATCGGACAAGGCGCAGAGCAGATTGCAACCAACCAGACGGATTTTGTGATCTGTGGCGGATCTGAAGCGCCATTGTATTATCACCCCATGCTGGAACTGGCCATGGCTGAATTGGCGCCACAATCGGACGAAGAGCCGGCCAAAATTTGTCGACCGTTCGATCTTTGGCGCACTACCGGCGTCATCGGTGAAGGAGCTTGCATGTTCATTCTGGAACCGGAGGAAAGCCCGCGTCCCGGCTATGCTTTCGTATCTGGGTATGGTAGCGCCAATGACTATTCCGACCAAATTGGTAGTGGCTGGGTGGACTCGATAAAAATTGCGTTAGCCAACGCCCAATGCGCCCCACAGGAAATTGATTACATTTCCGCGTGGGGACCGGGACACAGGGAAATCGACTACAAGGAAGCCTATTCACTCAAAGCAGCTTTCGGCGATTTATTGGAATCAATTCCCGTCTCGTCGATCAAAGGCGCGGTGGGAAGCGCCATGGCCGCAGCTGGCGCTATGCAGGTTGCCAGTGCCGTTCTGAGCCTCCAAAGAGGAGTCATACCTCCGACAGTGAACTGGGAGACGCCAGATCCTGGCTGCCCATTGAGCCTTTCTGGTTCCCTACGCTACATGAACATCACTACTGCCCTGGTGAACGGACACGGTATTTCAGGCAGCAACAGTTCTATCGTGCTGAATAAAGCATGACACCCATCATACTCCCGATCGCGGTTTTGTCGCTAGCTGTAGGGCTTGTCGTATTATGGGCAAACCCAAGAAGGTTCATTAATTGGATTTTCGTTTTCACATCGTTCCTAGTTAGTTTGTGGCTCTGGTTTGTATACAACGCCTTGAGAGCGGGAGCGGAAAATCAAATCAGTCCCTCTTCAGATCTAATTGTCTGGCTGAGAGCCAATGCTGCCGTCGCCTCTTTCTTTCCGTGGATACTCTGGTTGCTAAAGGAGGCAGTCATCACTCCAAGCGACCGCATTCGGCCAGTAGTATTGCGGTCATTAACTTGGTTTCTTGCAGGCATTGGACTGGCTACCCTTTGTTATACAAATTTCTTCATTCTTCCTGAAATCGAAGACGGGGCAGCAATCCGCGGCTCAGCTTATCCAATATTCATGATCAGCAACGCAGTGCTGTACCTGCTACTGCTCACACAAACCTATCAACAGCTTGCTCGCGAAACAGGAATCAAGCGGATTGAACTGCAGTTTCTCATATTCAACGCAGGAATCGCCTGCTTGATAGTGATGTTACTGAATGGCATAGGCTATTACACAGGTATCCGGACTCTATCTCGGCTCAGCCCACTTGTAATCCTAGGCTTCTATGTTTTGACCGCGTGGGCAGTCACCATCCACCGCGTATTCGACGCTCGTCAGGTCTTTCTTTCGGTTACACAGCGGGTAGGCATGATCGTAGTGCTCACAGGTGGTATCTATGGGGGTTCAGTACTGCTTCAGAGCATCGTTCCTACCCCAGGAAATCTGATCATCAGCATCATGGCTTTCAGCACGCTGGCCTTCTGGCTCGATCGCCATTCCCGCGGCTGGCTCAATTTGAATGTCTGGCAAAACACGATCGCCATCCGGCAGGCCGCTCTGGAGCTCGCCCGCCGCGAACCCGATCCCAACAAGCTGGTCACCGAATTCGAAGCCCTGCTCCGCGGCTGGTGCCAGACCAATTATGCCGCCCTCCTCTTCGACAGCGGCGAGGTCTACGTCTCAACCAACATCGAATTCGCCAAAGATCGCACCGGTTTTCGCGCCCTCTGCAAGCAAGGCTGGAGCACTCCCGAAAGCTTGCAGCGCCTCCGCCCTGAGCCTGGCCTGATCGATCTCCGGCAGTTCTTCACTGAATTCAACCTGGGCCTGACCGTCACTGCCCCCCGCGGCAGCCCCACGCCTTCCTTGCTCCTCTCCCTGGGGGTGAAGACCAATTTCCGCCCATTCACCTATCCGGAGGTGCAACAACTGCAGGAAGTTGCCGAATTCATGGACAACATTCTCGCCCGGTCCCGCCTGTCCATGCAGGCCCGTCAATCGGAGCAACTCGCCACCATCGGTCTCATTGGCGCCAGTCTGGCCCACGAAATCCGGAATCCCCTGGTTTCCATCAAGACGTTTTCGCACCTGCTGGCCTCGCGGTTCGACGACCCGGAGTTCCGCCGCCGGTTTAGCACCCTGATCCCCGCGGAAGTCGAGCGTATCGACAGCCTGACCCAACAACTGCTCGACCTGTCTCATCCGCGTAGGCATCAGATGGAAAGAATTTCCCTGCATAAGGTTATACAAGAGACCACCGACCTGATGCTCGCTCGGGCCCAAGAGGCCCAAGTCAATTTGGTGACTCAACAAAATGCGACCGCCGATACTATTTATGCCGATGGTGGCGCCATCCGCCAGGTTGCCATCAATCTAATAATCAATGCATTGCAGGCACTTGAAGGCCAGGAGGGTGAGCGCAACATCACCATTCGATCACGTAACTCGCCCAATGGGAGCGTGATACTTGAAGTATCGGACAACGGTCCTGGCATCCCTCCCGACCAGCGCGCCCGCCTGTTTCACCCCTTCGTTTCGACAAAAACCAAAGGCATGGGTCTGGGGCTTGCCGTTTGCGCAGATATCTTGCATGAGCATAAAGCAACTATCATCGTGCCCGACATTGGAAGGCCTGGAGCCACCTTCCGCATCACCTTTCCATGCCCGCCACCCTCATCCTAACCACTTCGGACACTGGTCTCGAAGCCGCATGGAAAAAACTCCTTCACCCGCGCGACCCGGTAACTTTCGCGCGGCCTGCCGATCTTCAGCGTGAATTACTGCGACCCGGAGCCCGGGTCTGGATCTCCGATATCAACGATTCGCGGTCACGGCTCTCCAGTGGTGCCGGCACTCTCGTCATTTTGGTCGGCGAGCCCCACAGCCACCCCTTTGAACTCGCGCGCCAGAACCGCAGCGCCCGGCTATTCCTCAGTTACGAGGAAAGCCGCGTCCGCCTCGCGGAGTGCGTCAACCTATTGGAGGAAATCGCCGACAAAAATGCCCAGTTGCAGTCGGCCATGGAACGCACCCGTCGAAGCGAGCCTCCGTTTCTGCGCGACTCGAATCCGCCTTCGTCCGGCGAGGCGACCGAGTCCTGGGACTTTCTGGAAAGCGCCCTCGCCCATCTCGACGATCAACCGCGCCTCCTCGACGAATTTCGCCGCGCGGCCCGCTACATTCTCAAGTCTGGCAAGGTTCACTATTTTTTCCGCCAGCAAGAATGTTTCGTCTCCGACGATGGGATGCACCGTTGCGAGAGCAGTCATCCGCTCGCCCTCTGGTTCGAGGAGCATCCTGCGGCGCTCGACCTGAGCCAATGGGAAGGTCTGGAAGACCCTTCCATCGAGGCCCCGATTCGCCAGCTCCTTTCCACCTGGGGCACCCGCATTCTGGTGCCCTTGCACAGCCATGGCATGCTGGCCGGGTGGATGGCACTGGGGCCGCGCGCCGATGGCGCGCCCTATCGTGAATCCGATCGGTTTCGGGCCGTGCTTCATGGCCGCCTGCTCGAGCGATGCCTGGAACGTTCGAATCAACTTACCGAATACAGCCGGATCGAGGCGGCGGCAGATTTGCGCGCCAAATACCTTCCCGGCGCCCGTCTCATCACCCGCACCGAGCTCGCCACCACCGATCTTCCCGTGGAGGTCCGGGCCGTCGCCAGCGAAGCCCTGCACACGGGCAAAACGGTTTACCAACCGGCCCGCGTACCGTACCGCTACCGCGTGCAAGCCGGTCCCGCTCCCGAGATCGACGGTGTCTGGGCCATCTGGGAGGACTCCGCACCCGAGATCGAGCGGATCAACATCCTCCTCGAGCAGAATCGCCGCGATCTCTTCCGCAGCCTCAGCCTCACGCTCAGCCACGAGCTATCGAACCCGCTCGTTTCTCTGGTCACTTTCTCGCACATGCTCACCCGCGGCAGCAACGCTCCCGTCGGCAGTGCCGCCCTCGCGCAGGAAGTCGCCCTCACGAGCGAGGTCGCCAAGCTCAAGCTCCTGAACGAGCACGCCACCCTGCTCGGCGAGATCGCGCAGCCCGTGGCCAAGCCCACCGACCTCAACTCCATGCTCGTGGAAGTCGCCACCGCCCGTGGCCTCACCACCCGTTTCCTCGAGGAGCAGCTCCTGCTCAATCTCGACCCGACCCTCGTGCGGTTCGCCTTCAGCTCCATCCTCGACGCGATCGCGGCCAACCGCCTCGATGAAGGACTCAAGCACCTCATCCTGACCCTGCGCGCAGTCGGCTCCGGTGCGAACCGCACCGCCGTCATCACCATCGAGGGCAAGCGCCTGGAACTCGACGGCACCCTGCCTTTGCCGGTGCCCGGGAGCACCCCGAATCAAGGCCGTCTTTCCGTCTTCCTGGCCCGCGAGATCCTCCGCCTGCATGGCGGCACGCTCCAGGCCGGTCCAGGTCTCAAGGGCACCGACATCCAGATTTCCCTCGGCTCCCTGCGTACCTGATCGCCAATCTGGGGTGTTGTCTCGACTCTGTTTCCCGGGGCGCTTTCAATCCGCGCCGTGCAGGAAATCCTCTTCATTTTAATCGGCGTGGTGGTCGGCGGCGCCTTGGGTTGGTTCGTGGCCCAATCCCGTTTTGCCGCCACCGCGGAACGGGCGCGAATCCTCGATGCCGACCTGGCTACTGCCCGCGTGCGCCTGGCCGAAATCGAGAACCAGAAATCCAAGATTGAGAACGAACTGGCGGCCGAACGCGCGGCCGCCCAGGAAAAGATCTCCGCCCTCACCGATGCCCACACGCGCCTGACTTCGGAATTCAAGGCCCTGTCTGCCGACGCCCTGCGGTCCAACAACCAGTCTTTCCTCGAGCTCGCCCGCGAGACGTTCGGCAAGCTCCACCAACAGTCCTCCGACGAGCTGGGCAAGCGGCAGCAGGCCATCGACTCGATGGTCAAGCCGCTCCGCGAGTCGCTGGACAAGGTGGACGCCAAGATCGGCGAGCTGGAAAAAGTGCGCGCGTCCGCCTATGGCCAGCTTTCCGAGCAGCTCAAATCGCTCACGACGACCCAGGGCCAGCTCCAGGCCGAGGCCGCGAAGCTTTCCACCGCCCTCCGTTCGACGACCACCGCGGGTACCTGGGGCGAACTGCAACTGCGCCGTGTCGTCGAAATGTCCGGGATGGCCTCCTATTGCGACTTCACCGAACAGCAGTCTTCCGGGGCTCTCCGGGCCGATCTGGTCGTCCGTCTCCCCGGTGGCCAGCAGATCGTCGTGGACGCCAAAGCCCCCAACGATGCCTACCGCGAAGCGGCCAACGCTTCCGATGAATCCGTGCGCAGGATCAAACTCGCCGAGCATGCGGCCAAGGTGCGCAGTCACATCGATGCTCTGGGCGGCAAGGATTACTGGGCCCAGTTCCAACCCTCCCCTGAGTTCGTCGTCCTGTTTCTCCCCGGCGACCAGTTTCTCTCCGGCGCGTTGCAAGGCGACCCCACACTCATCGATCGCGCCATCGCCAAGAAGGTCCTGCTGGCCACGCCCGCCACCCTCATCGCCCTCCTCAAGGCGACCGCCTATGGCTGGCGCCAGGAATCCGTCTCGAAGAATGCCGAGGAAATCGCCGATCTGGGCCGCGCGCTCTACGACCGGATCGCCGGATTCGCCGACAATCTCGACAAGGTCGGCCGCGGACTCGAGACCGCCAGCAAAGCCTACAACTCCGCCGTGGGCTCCTTCGAAGCGACCCTCCTGCCCGGCGCCCGCAAGTTCAACGAACTGGGCGCCAAAGGCGCGAAAGAACTCACCGAGCCCTCCGCGACCGAAACCAGTCCTCGCGACGTCCTCAAGCGCGCCTAGCCACGGACGCTAACCGGACGAGAGACAGTAACCGCCAAATCGCCTTCGAGCATCACGACCGGGCGCACCCCTGCCGATTTTCTGTCGTGCCATTTCGCGATTTTCGTGGGCAACTCTCCTCATGAACGAATCACTCGAAGGCATCTGGCAGCCGCACTATGCGGAACTCGGCGGCGAGGAAGCGCCGAAAATGATGCTCGATAAGATGGAGGTCGAGCTTACCGCCGGCCGGTACACCGTACGCTTTGGCGGCGAAACCTACGACCAAGGCACCTACCACGTGGAGGCCGACGGGCATCTGTCCCTAATCGGAGTGACCGGTCCCAACGCGGGTCGCACGATCCCCGGTCTGTTCAAATTTGCCGGCAGCGCCCTCTCCATCTGCTACGGACTGGGCGGGGCCCGTCCGCTCAATTTCTCCACTGGCCAGGACACCACGCTCTACCTCGTCAACTACACGAGAAAACAGTCCTGAGCGGCTGCTTGCGGGCAAGGTTCCGGCCGATTGCCTCGATACCGGATCGAGGGGATTGATTTCTTTCGTGCCATTTTTGGATTTTTAGAGGACCAATGCAGTCATGCCTCGCGTCACCGGTCTGTTTGTTTACCCCGTGAAGTCCCTGCGAGGCTGCGCCGTGCCGCACGCCGAGATGGATGCGCTTGGTTTCGTCGGCGACCGTCGCTTTCTCGTGGTTGACGCGAAAGGACAATTCCTGACCCAACGCACCGTTCCGCGCATGGCCCGGATTGCCGCCGCGCTGTCCGGGGGCCAGCTTACTCTCTCCGCGGAAAAGGCCGGCGAGATCTCAGTCGCCACCCAGGCAGATCCGTCCGCACCGATCCGGGAAGTCAGCGTCTGGAAGAGCGCCGGCTTGCAGGCGGAAGACTGCGGGTCTGCGGCCGCGAACTGGCTCAGCGATTTCCTTGACCTGCCCTGTCATCTGGTCCGCATCGGTCCCGCGTTCGTCCGTCCCATGCTCAAGCCAACGGCCCGGCCCGGCGATCACGTCGCGTTTTCCGACGCATTCCCTTTCCTTGTCATCAGCGAGGCTTCCCTGGATGCCCTCAATGATCGGATTGTCGAGAACCACGGGGAACCCGTACCCATGGACCGTTTCCGACCCAACTTGGTCGTCGCCGGTTGCGAAGCCTTTGCCGAGGACACCTGGAGCCGCGTCCGCATCGGTCAGACGGTATTCCGCAACGGCGGCCCCTGCGCCCGCTGTCCCGTCACCACCACCGACCAATTGACCGGCGAACGCGGCAAGGAACCCCTGAAGACTCTCGCCACATTCCGTCGCGATGCGACCGATCCGACCAATGTCAACTTTGGCACCAATCTGATCCATGAGTCAAAGCACGGCCGGATTCTGCTGGGGGACGACGTGGTCCCCCTTTCCTGACCGCCCGATCCCATGTTCCGAGACTACCTTCCGATACTGCTGCGACGCGACACCCTCCAGGCCTTGGGCGTCTGCCTCGTGATCATCGGCCTGGTCTTGCGCGGCTTTGCCCGAAGCAGCCGTCGTGACCAAGCCTACCGGAAGCAGCATCGTCTGGACAATCCCGCCAACGACCCGGGTCAGGACCGGACCGATCTTCATCTTGAAAAATACCTGCCGCGATACGCCGCCGGTTGCCTGATCGCGGGATTTGCCTTGGTGGTGATCGCGATGCTCCGCTGACCGTCGACTGCTTACCAGTCACCCGAAACCCGCCCCCGGCCCGCCTTGTGCTTCGCCCGGTGCTTCTTGGCTACGATCATCCTGACTTTCTGGCCGCGTGATTTCTGGCGTTTCTGCCGGCGAATGCGTTCACGCTCCGACTGGGCCGCGTTGACCTCGGCCGCCTTGTTCGATTCGAGCTTGGCCGCGAGCTCCGTCCAGGCGATCAGGCGGTTGACCGATTGGTTGCGCTCCCGCTGGCACCGGATCTCCACCCCGGTCGGCAAATGCCTCAAGCGCACAGTCGAGGAAGTCTTGTTGATTTTCTGACCGCCCGCGCCGGCACCCCGGATAAATTGTTCTTCAACATCCTCCGGTTTCACCCCCAGCGAGACAAAACGCTTCCGCAGCGACGCTTCCACTATATCCGGAAAATCGGCCATGCGTCCTTTCAGTCAGAATCCAGCCCAAATGCCCACGAAAAAGCGGCCTTTTGCACCCCTCCAAGGCGAACCTCGCCAAGCCGCTCCGTTTTAGGCAACTTTCTCCGCCCAGCCACGAACTCTTGTCCGTCCGTGAAGTCATAGCGGCATCCGCTCTTCACTTGTCACGGCCGGAGCCACCCCCTTCACTTTTCCAAAATCCACTCTTATTCCCCATGATGAACGGTCCCACTTGGTCCCAAAAACTCCGCACAGAAATCGGTCAGGCTGTCATCGGGCAGGAGGCCGTCATTGAACGCATGTTGGTCGCCCTGCTGGCGAACGGCCATGTCTTGCTCGAGGGCATGCCCGGTCTCGCCAAGACCCTGCTCATCCGTTCGCTGGGCACGGCGTTGGGCGTGCAGTTTGAGCGCATCCAGTTCACTCCCGACCTGCTCCCCAGCGACGTCGTGGGCACCATGATTTTTTCGCCCAAGGACGGCGGTTTCGCCACGCACAAGGGGCCGATCTTCGCCAACCTCGTGCTGGCCGACGAAATCAACCGCGCCCCCGCCAAGGTCCAGTCCGCCCTTCTCGAGGCCATGCAGGAACGCCAGGTCACGATCGGCGGCACCTCCCACATTTTGCCCAAGCCCTTCTTCGTGATGGCGACGCAAAACCCGGTCGAGCAGGAGGGCACGTACCCGCTGCCCGAGGCGCAAACCGACCGCTTCCTCTTCAAGCTGCTCGTCGACTATCCGTCCGCCAGCGAAGAGTCCCTCATGATGGAAAAATGGGGCCAGGTGACCCAACAACCGGTGCTCAAGGCCGTGACCAGCGGCGAGGAACTCCTCTCCCTTCGCTCCCAAGTGGACGCAATCCATGTGGCGCCGGCGGTGCAGGCCTACATCCTCGCCTTGGTCCGCAGTTCCCGCGAGCTCGCGGCCCAGGCGGAAGGTACCGGCGGCGACGCGCGCCGTCTGCTCAACTTCGGCGCCTCACCCCGCGCCTCCCTCGCCCTCTTTCAGGCCGGCCGCGCGCTCGCCTGGCTCCGCGGCGCGGACTATCTCTCCCCTGCCTTGGTGCAGGAAATCTTCCACGACGCCCTTCGCCATCGCGTCGGCCTCACCTACGAGGCTGAGGCCGAGGGACTCACGACCGACAAGGTTCTCGACCAGGTCCTCATCCGCACTCCGGTGCCCGCGAAGGCGTGAGTCTGAAAATCCCAAACACCAGATTCCAAACGCCAAAGAAGATCCAATGACGAAAAGCTCCCGCATCACCGCCGGACCTGCCTTGGATTTCAGCCCTTCAGTTTTCTTTGGGATTTGGCGTTTGGCCATTTGAATTTCGCCACCCTGTGTCCGTCCAAGAACATACTTCCCTCGTCACCTCCCAGCTCGCGCTGCTCAAGCAGCTCGAGTGGCGCGTGCGGCATGCGGTGGAAAATGTGCTCAGCGGCGAATATCGCTCGGCCTTTCGCGGCCGGGGCATGGAGTTCGACCAGGTGGTCAAGTACACCTTCGGCGACGACATCCGCGATATTGACTGGAACGTGACCGCCCGGCTCGGGGAGCCCTACCGCAAGAAGTTCATCGAGGAACGCGAGGTCTCGCTCCTCCTCCTTTTCGAGGACGACGTCAGCCTCCAGTTCGGCTCCGGCGCCCAATCCAAGCGTGAGGCGCTGCTCGAACTCGCCGGCCTCGTGATGATGCTGGGCGCGGTCAACCGCGACCGCGTCGGCTTCCTGCACGCTTCACCCGCCGGCTACACGCTCAAGGAACCCGTGCGAGGCCGTGGCCAGATTTTGCACGCCGCCGCCCAGCTGCTGGGCCAGCCGGCTCCCGCGCTCTCATCCGCCCTCCCCCAGACCCCAAACCCTAGATCCGAGATCCCAAACTTCATCCCCTGGCGCCTGCTCGCCAAGGCCGCGCCTCGTCACAGCATCCTCATCTGGCTGGGCGATTTCCCGCCGCGCATTTCCCCGGAAGGCTGGACCGTCCTCAGTCGCCGCTACCAGACGATGGGCTTCCGCATCGAGGATCCCTGGGATCGGGAATTGCCGGAAGGACGCATCCTCACGACCTACGATCCGGTGGCTGGCCGGCTGGTGAACATCAACGGCAATTCCATCGCCCAACAGGCGGCCCACGCCGCCTGGGTCGCCCAGCGCGACGAATCCTTTCGTCAGCTTTTCCCCGACGTCCTGAGCCGGCTGACCGTCCGCACCGACCAAGAACGGCTCGAGGCCCTGGTCCGTTTCTTCCACGCCCGCATGGCCACCGGCCGAAGCGGATGATATTTCAAGTGCCCAGTAACAAGTAACAAGACCCATGCTCCCTGCTGTTTTCAGCTCCTGGCACTTGCCCCTTGGCCCTTGGCACTTGGCCGTGTTCGACGGCAATTTCACCCTTCACGACCCCTGGTGGCTGGCGGCCCTGCTGCTGTTGCTCCTGGCCGTCCGCCTGCGGGGGCGTCGCGGGGCGCCGGTCTTGGTGGTTCCTTTTGCCGCATCCTGGCACCGGCCCTCACTCATCCCGACCTCCCGCTGGCCCGCCTCCTTCGCCCTGACCGGCCTGGTGCTGCTGATCGTCGCCCTCGCCCGGCCACAGAAGGTCGAGGACAAGCGCGAGGTGAAGCAACAGGGCTACGACCTCATGCTCGCCATAGATCTTTCCGGCTCGATGCTCGCCGAGGACTACGAGCGCAACGGCGAACGCATCAACCGGCTGCAGGCGATCAAGCCCATCATCCAGGCTTTCATCAAGCAGCGCACCAGCGACCGCATCGGCATGGTCGTGTTTTCCGGCCGGGCTTACACCCTCGCCCCGCTGACCTTTGATCACGACTGGCTCGAGCGACAGGTGGAGCGCCTGAAACTGGGCATGATCGAGGATGGCACCGCCATCGGCGACGGTCTTGGCGTGGCCCTCACCCGGCTGGAGCAGGCCAAGCGCGAGGAAGGCACGCAACGCAAAGGCGCCTTCGTCGTTCTCATGACTGACGGCGCCAACAACCGCGGTCTGCTCACGCCGGACCAGGCCACCGACATCGCCAAATCCCGCGGCATCCCGGTCTACACCATCGGCGCCGGTCGCGACGGGCTTGTCCCGATGCCGGTCTTCGACGACAACAACAACAAGATCGGCTACCGCCGGGTCATTTCCGATCTCGACGAGAACCAGTTGCAAGCGATGGCGGAAATCACCGGCGGCAAGTTCTTCCGCGCCTTCGATGTCGACACTACCGAAAAGGCCTTCGCCGCCATCGATGCCGCCCAAAAAATCGAGTTCCAAGCCAAGTCCTATCTCCTCACCACCGAACTGTTTCACTGGGCGGCCATCCCCGGCGCCGCCCTGCTTTTCCTCGGGGCCCTCTTCGCCCTGCCACCTCAATTCCGTCTGGGCAAGGCGCGCACTCCACTCCACGCCGGCTCCCCGAATGCTCCAGCCCTTGGCCGGCAGTCCGCAAAATGAGCTTCCACTCCCCCCATCTCCTCTGGCTGCTCGTGCCGCTCCTGCTCCTCTTCTCGTGGGAGCTCGCGCGTCACGCAACCAGCACCGTCACCAACTGGCCCAAGATCGCCCGCGCCTGGGCCGGCGCCTTCGAGGTTTCCCTGGGCGCCCGGCACACGACGGCCGAGAACCGGCCGCGTCTCTGGCTCTGGTTCGGGCTGGCCTTGTGCATCATTGCCCTGGCCCGTCCGCAATGGGGCGTCATTGAGGAGCAGGTCTTCGATCAGTCGCGCGAGGTGATCATCGCCGTGGACCTTTCCCGCTCCATGCTCGCGCAGGACGTGAAGCCTTCCCGGCTCGATCGCAGCAAGCTCCTGATCCAGTCGCTCCTCGACGGCCTGAAAGGCGAGCGCGTCGGCCTCGTGTTGTTCGCCGGCACCGCCTTTCTGCAAAGCCCGCTCAGCGCCGACTACGAAGTGTTGCGCGAATTTCTGCCCGCGCTCAGTCCCGACTACCTTCCGGAAGGCGGCTCCAACTACAAGGCCATGCTCGAGGCCTCCATCCAGGCGTTCGGCACCTCGACTGCCGACCGCTACCTGATCGTGCTCAGCGATGGCGAAAGCACCGTCGACGACTGGAAGGATCTCACGAGCACCCTCAAGACCAAGGGCGTCCGCGTCATCGGGCTCGGTGTCGGCACCGCGCAGGGCACCTTTATTCCGGATGCGTCCGGCGGTTTCGTGAAGGACGAGCGCGGCGCCGTCGTGATGTCGCGCCTGAGCAGCGCCACGCTGCAGGAACTGGCCCAAGCCACCGGCGGGGCTTACACCGATGCCAGTGCGTGGGTCGACCTGCCGGGCCTGTTGCGGACCACCGTCGAGGCCGGCAAGAAGGGCGAGTTTTCCGAGAAAAACACCGCCCGTCTCATCGAACGCTTCCAATGGTTCCTCGCTCCGGGCCTGCTGCTCCTCCTGATCAGTTACTGGGCGGAATTCCCCGTGCGCCCCCGCGAACGGGCCTTGCCGCTCGGGAAGGCCCGTAGCCCGGAACGCGGAATGCGGAACGCCGGTGGTCTGGTCAGCAGCCTTCTGCTCGGACTTCTCTGGCTCTCCGCCGTCGGTGCTCCGTCCTCTGCCTCGGGCGCAGACAACCCCCAGGACACCCTGGCCAAACCGCTCAGCACGCTCGTCGCGCGCCTAGCCGACAAGAAGGAACTGACAGCCAAGGACTGCTCCGAGTTGGCACAGACCACGCTCACCTACGGTCAGCGCGTCAAATCCGCCCAGCAACATCCCCAGGAAAGCGTCATTCAGGATGCCCTGCAGGCCGTTTCCCGTGGCGAAAAACTGGATCCCAAAGCCGCCGACTGGCCCAAGCTGCGCCAGGAACTCGAAGCGCTCCTCCAACGCGAGGAACAGAAGAAGGACGACCAGAAGCAGGACCAGAAAAAGCAGGATGAATCGAAAAAGGATCAGCAGAAGGATCAGGACCAACAGCAGAAGCAAAACGAACAACAGAACAAGAACGAGCAGCAGAAGCAGCAGGACCAGCAGAAGGATCAAAACCAAAGGAACGAAGACCAGCAGAAACAGGACCGCTCCCCGCAGGATGAGAAAAAGGACCAGCAACAAAAACAGAACCAAGATGCCTTCGGCGACATGAAGGACAAAAAGGAGCCCAAGCCGGAGCCTACCACTTCCCCGCCGCCCCCCAAGCCCGGCACCCAAAAGGTCGGGGGCCAGCAGGACAAGAAGCCGGCGGAACAGTTCGACCCGGAACTCGCGATGCCTCTCCAGAAACTCGACCAGGTCCGCAACCAGGATTCGCCCGCCAAGCTGCAACAGCTCATGCAGGGCCAGCAGCAAAAACAGCCGAAAACCAACGGCAAGGATTGGTAACACCCATGCGTCAGTCTAAACTCCTTCTCTCGTTCGTTCTCGTCCTCTTCCTTCAGGGAGCATCCTTCGCCCAATCCGTGCGCTGGGATCCGCCGGGAGGACAACTGGGTTTCAACCAGGTCAGCCAGCTTTCGCTCGTGTTCGACGATTGCGAACCCGACGGCCCGCCCGCCCTCCCCAAGGTCGATGGGCTTCAGTTTGGCCAGCCTTCGCAGAGCAGCCAGACCAGCATCGTGAACTTCAAGATGTCGCGGACGTTCTCCTTTGTCTTCCCCGTCCGTCCCGAGAAACGGGCTCCCGTCACCATCCCTGCTTTCAACATCAAGACGGACAAGGGCACGATGCAGGTTCCCGCCGCCCGCTACACCGTGGGTGACACCCCCGTCGGCGGTTCCGGCCTGACGGTCAGTGATGTCGCCACCGCCACGTTGGAAACCCCCAAGCGCAGCGTGTGGGCCGGGGAAGTCTTTCCGGTCAACTACACCCTCGACGTCATGCGCCGCTACTTCCATTCCCTCGGCAGCAACGTCGAATGGGCCGCCGCCCCCGCGGTCACCGATGACTGGACGAAGCCTGACCCCGGCGAAACGATCGTCCGCGGCGAACGCCGCGTGGTTTCCATCCAGTCGACCCGCGCCTCGATAAAACAGCCCGGCATCTACTCGCTCAAACCTGCCGCCCAGATGATCAATCTCATGGTCGGCACCTCGGGCTTCGGCCTCTTTACGCAACCCAATGTCGAGCAACGCCAGATTGAGACCAAGCCCCTCGAAATCACCGTCAAGAGTCTGCCCCCCGCCCCACCCGATTTTTCCGGCGCCGTGGGCACCTTCACCTTTGTCTCCAAGGTCGTGCCGCTGACGGCCGCCGTGGGCGAACCGGTTACTTGGACGTTGGAACTGGCCGGCACCGGCAACTGGCCGGACGTCACCGGACTCCCCCAGCGCGAGGTGTCCAGCGACTTTCAGGTTGTACAGCCGAAGTCCAAGCGCGCGATGAAGGACGGCACGCTCTTCGAAGGCACCCTCACGGAGGATGTCGTGCTCGTGCCCACCAAGCCCGGCACCTACAAGCTCCCTCCGGTTCGCTTCAGCTATTTCGATCCCGAATCCGGTAGCTTCAAGACCATCGCCTCCGAACCCGTCACCGTGACCGTCACTCCCGGGTCCGCCCCGGTGCTGCCACCCGCCAACTCCGGAGCTCCGGTCCAATTCTCGCTCAATCCGACGAACCCTGCCCCCAGCGCACCCGCCTTGCCCGCTGCCGTGACACCCCTGCCGCCGGAAAACCTGCCCCGGGATCCGATCAACGAATCTTCCACCGGCCGCGTGCCCTTGACGACACCTCGCCTGCTGCTCCTCTGCATTCTGGCCGCCTTGCTTTGCCCCCTGGTTCTGTGGCTCGTCTTGGCCGCCCGCCGATCCCGCACCCTTGATCCGCAGCGGCGCCGGCGCGAAGCGCTCACCGCCCTTTTCGCCACTTTGCGCGCGCTGCGCTCAGCTAAGGATCTGCCGGCCGCCCTCGCCGGCCTGCGCGCCTGGCAAACCGAAACCACCCTCCTCTGGGAAATTCCCCATGCGGCACCCGGCGCCGCGCTGGTTCAGACCTCTGTGAAGCGTTTGTCCAAGGACTCCGGTTCAGCCTGGAACACACTTTGGGCCGAGGCTGACCGCACGCTGCACAGTCGGGAAAACTCCCTGCCCACGGACTGGATCCAGCGCGCTGAGGCGGCCCTGCAAGCCGTCAAAGTACCCGGCTGGAACCCGCTCTCGCTCTTGGCCGGCCGCCACCTGCTCCCCTTCCTGTTTTCGGTTTTGGCCCTCGCCACCCTGATCACGCCGATCAGTGCGAATGCAACGACCACACGCACTTTCGGCGAGGATTTCACGAATAGATACACGCGTGACCACGACTTCGTTGCCGCTGAAAAGTTCGCTGAGGGAATCATCAAGGAGAATCCGTCGAACTGGCCAATGCGCCACAATCTCGGACTGGCCCTGGCGCAGCAAGACCGCTGGGCCGAGGCCACCGCACACTGGACCAGTGCCTTTCTCCTGAATGCGCGCAGCGATGTCACCCGCTGGGATCTCTCGTTGGGCGTGCAACGTTCGGGTCTCGCCAATCCCACCTTGGTCGAACTCTCGCGGGCCGAAGGTCGCTACAAGCTCGCCCGCATGGCCACGCCGGGAGAATGGCAGCTCGCGCTCGTCGCCGCCGCCCTTTTGTTCGCCGCCGCCGTCATCGTCCTGTTGCTCCAAGGATACCGGCAGATCAGCGGCTGGGGCAAACCCACGGCGCTCAGTGCCACGCTGCTCGCCATGGTACTCGCCGCCACCGCCACCTTCAGCCTGCACACCTACGGCCAGCTCGCCGATCCCGCCGCCATCTTCGTCTGGAAGCCCACCGTCCTGCGCAGCGTCCCAACCGAGGCCGACACCACGCAGAAAACCTCAGCCCTCTCCGCCGGCACGATTGCGGTAGCCGAAAAATCCTTTTTCGGCTGGACGAAGCTGACCTTCTCCGGCGGTCAATCCGGCTGGGTGCGCACCGAGGACCTCATCAGCCTGTACCGGTAAGAACATCGGTGAAGCGACCTTGAATGGCACTGGCTTGTTTGGTCTTGTGTGGGAGCGACCTTGGTCGCGACTGGCATGGCTCTCGATCCCAACAAAGGCTATCGATCACTGCTGCGCGGGCGAACCTCCCAAGCTGGCGCAGAGTACTTCCTCACTTTCTGCACCGAGCTCCGCCGGAATGGACTGACGTCTCCTGAGGTCGCCCGGCACATTTTTGGTGAACTCGACCGCATGACAACCGATGCGATCTGGTCGCCGCGAAGCGCCGTAATCATGCCAGACCATGTTCATTTGCTGGTCCAGCTCGGCGATAAATTATCCATCGGCAGGGCCATAGCCCGTTTGAAGGCCAAGTCAGGCCAGTTCCTTAAGCAGGCGGGGATTCAATGGCAGGATGGATACTATGAACATCGTCTGGGAAGTCATGAGGACCCTCTTCCGGTATTTCTATATATCTATCTAAATCCCTATCGAGCAGGGCTCGTTTCTTCCGATCAGAGGTGGCCGTGGTACACCTGTAGCGAGCCAGACCGCTCATGGTTTACGCCCTTGCTTGACCAAGGTTTGCCCGAACCCGACTGGTTATCCGGCCTGCCTTGATGTCGGGTGCAAGCACCCTCCCACAAAACACACGTTCTTCACAGGGTCTTCCGCACCATTCTCGCCAGCGATTCCGAAGGATTCAACCGGCTCACTTCGGTCAACGGCACCCAGGCAAGATCCTTGGATTCGTTGCTGACTAGGAGCGGCTCGGCCGGATCGGCTTCGATGAGAAACCTCACGTCAAAGTGCCAGTGCTCGGGTTCTGTTCCGCGCGCGGGGATCGCATGTTGGTCCACGTCGAGAATCTCCGACGAGACCAACCGCAACCGCTGCAGTCCCGACTCCTCCCGGGCCTCCCGCATGGCCGCCGCGGCGAGATCGGCCTCGCCGTCCACATGCCCGCCCAGTTGGAGCCACCGGTCGAGCTTGCGGTGATGGGTGAGCAGGGTTCGGCGGCGAGCCCCATCGACGATCCAGGCCGAGGCCGTGAGGTGACCCGCCAGGCACGTCCGCCACAGGCAATCCGGATGCTCCGCGATGAACGGAACGAAGGCCGCCAGCATCGTCGCTTCGCCGCCGGGTTCGACGCGCGGCGCGTACCGCTGCAGCAGCGTGACCGTGTCGGCGAGTGTCATGTGGTCTGGAACCACTTCGCTTCCGCCTTGGCCGCCCGCCCGTGCTCGATCTGCACGAAGATATCAGGCACGGACGCCGCCACGCGAAACAGGTCCATGTTGGATGGCTTGAAGAACCGCTCGGCCAGCATCCGTTCGAAGAGCCGGAGCAGATCATCGTAGAATCCATCCTGATTGAAAAACACGCAGGGCTTTTTCACGACATCCAGCTGGCGCAGGGTCAGGATCTCCATGATCTCCTCCAACGTGCCGAAGCCGCCGGGCAGGGTGACAAAGGCGTCGGCGCGGGCCTCCATCAGCAGCTTGCGTTCGCGCATGGTCACGACCGTCACCAGTTCGTCGGCCTCGTCAAAGGCCAGTTCGCGCGCCTTCATGAACTCGGGAATCACGCCCACCACCCGGCCGCCCGCCGCCTTGGTGCCGCGCGCGACGGCGCCCATCAGGCCCGTCTTGCCTCCGCCGTAGACCAGCCCCCAACCGCGGGCCACCAGCTCACGTCCGAGTTGCTCGGCGGCCGCCGCGTATTTCGGGTCAATCCGGTCGCTGGATGCGCAATAGACACAGAGGAGCTTGGTCATGGGCCGGATTTGAAACCACTAATCTTCACTAATCAGCACTAATTTGACGGGAGAGCCCGTCTCCCGGGCACGAAGTCCTGAATCCAAGCCACCCGATCCAGATTTGATCGCAGCCGTTGCATGACCCCCCAACAGCTCGACAAGACCATCGCAACCGTCATCCGAGCCGCGCAGGAACCAATAGAACAATCGCCGGCTCTCGTCAGGATGGATCCTTCTCGCGGCTCAGGAATGACAAACAGGTTTGAATACACCCTTTGGTGACCCCTTAGTGGGGAAAAGCGGTGAATCCTTCCCCTTACATCGGCCGCCTCGCGCCCTCTCCGACCGGCTTGCTCCATCTCGGACATGCCCGGACTTTCTGGAAGGCACAGGAACGCGCCCGTGCGTCCGGTGGACAACTGCTGCTCCGCAACGACGATCTCGACTCCGCCCGGTGCCGGCCGGAATTCGTGACCGCCATGCAAGAGGACATGCGCTGGTTCGGCTTGGACTGGTCGGAGCCCATGATCACCCAGAGCGAACGCATCCCGTTCTATCGCGCCGCACTCGTCCGACTCCACGCCTCCGGCCTCATTTATCCCTGCACCTGCAGTCGACGCGACGTCCAGCAAGCCGCAACCGCGCCCCACGAGCCAGTAGGGCCGGTCTCTGACCGGCCTGCCTTGAGCCGGCCAGAAACCGGCCCTACCCCCGACGACGAACCACTTTACCCCGGAACCTGCCGCCCCGAAAACCTTCCGGCTCACTCCCCTTTGCGCGACAAGGCCGAGCCGGTGAGCGGAGATGCCGTCAACTGGCGCTTCCGGGTGCCCGACGGCGAGACGCTCTCCTTCGTCGATGGCCATTTCGGCGAACAACGCGCCACCGCCGGTCGGGATTTCGGTGACTTCCTCGTTTGGCGCAAGGACGACGCCCCGAGCTACCAGCTCGCCTGCGTGGTGGACGACGCAGCCCTGGGCATCACCGAGGTCGTCCGCGGCGCCGACCTGATCAAATCCACGTTCCGACAGCTGCTGCTGTTTCGCGCGCTCGGACACGCTTCACCGGCCTTTTATCACTGCCCCCTCGTCACCGACGAAAAAGGCATCCGCCTCGCCAAACGCCACGACGCCCTGGCCCTGCGCACCCTGCGGGAAAGGGGTATCACGCCCCAAATACTGCGCGCGCAATGACTCAGTGTATGACCGCATTCCGCCATGCCGGCGGCAGAATCGCGTGGGTGCCGATGATGTAGTTGCGGTAGTAGAGCCAGAAAATCGCCGCGCCCAACGCAAACAGGAAGATGATCTCGCCCAGCCCACCCGCCGCCGAGCGGCTGGTGCGGCGCAGCGACTGCACGATCCAGATGATTCCCGGGGCCACGCCAAAGGCCACCAGCGAAGCGCCGAAGAGCACCAGTCCCATGATGCAGAGCGTGCGCAGGAAATCATCCGCGATCAGCCGCGCCTTGTAAGCGATGATCTCGTTGCAGAGATTGAGCAGCAACAGGCAGCACGGGAGCACGTAGTGGCGTTCGAGTGAGGCGGAAACTTTCATCGGATTCGGTGAGTGACAGGACCCGCGGTCGGGCGCAAACTCACTCCTGAAAAGGAGGCTAACATGCCATACCTCAAGATCCAAACCAACCTGCCCCTGAGCAAGAAAGCCGAACGCACGATCCTGCGCACCGCCTCAACCCTCGTGGCCGAGGAACTCGACAAACCGGAGGACTACGTGATGGTCGCCCTCCAGCCCAATACGCCGATGCTGTTCGCCGGCACCGACGACCCCGTCGCCTTTCTGGAACTCAAGGCCATCGGTCTGCCGGCCAAGAAGACCAAGCGCCTGAGCGAGGCCCTTTGCAACCTGGTGGAAACCCATCTGGGCATTCCGCCCAGCCGGGTCTACGTTAAGTTCATCACCGTAAAGCACGGGATGTGGGGTTGGCAGGGCGATACGTTTTGAGCCAGGATGACTTCATCACTCGCGGTAAAATGCGGGCCTCTGAACGCGTTCGTCCGCGCATGCCTTGAATCCATTGGTCCCCACGCCGGGTTCCGCGGCTCGTTGCTCGGCCAACCAGAGCGAGCAATACACGGTTTTCTTGGGTAACTCCGGTCCAATCGACAGCCGGCGGCTTCACCACGCTTGCGAAACGGCAACCTTGATACTTGTTACCTGACCCTTGTTACTTCCCTCGCATGGCCACCTATATCTATGAGACCATCCCGCGCCAGGAGAGCGATCACCCGCGCCGGTTTGAGGTTGTCCAAAGCATGAAGGACGCCCCCTTGACCGCACATCCCGAGACCGGCGAGCCCGTGCGCCGGGTCATCAGCGGTGGCTATGGCATCATGAGCAAGCCCCAGGCTGCGTCGATCCCGAGAGGCGGCCCTGCACCGGCCGGTTGCGCGCCAGGTTGCGCCTGCCACGCGGGACCACGGGTGCCCACTCCCTGACTTTCCATGTCTGAATCCATCAAAACCGCCTACACCCAACCTGACGCCACCGCGACCGGTGCCATCAACCTGAACACGCCCGATCTCACCCGGCACCCACCCCGCAGTCCGCGCACCCGCCTGGGCGGGTTTGTCCATCTGCCCCGTCTTATCGACAAGGCCCGGGCGGTCATCGCCGGCACGAATGGCGACTACCACTACAATTGCCCCATGGACCAGAAATTCTGGGCTTACACCGGCATCAACCCCGAAGCCTTCCTGGCCGAGGTCAAAGCGGGCAAAAGCGACAGCGAGCTGCTTGCCTATGTGATGGCCCACGCCAACCCGAAGCGCCATCCCGCCGAGATCGCCGTTTGGTCGCAATGGTACGAGCAACTGACGCCCACCCCGCCCGACACCCGCGCATTCTTCAACGACGTGCACCGCAAAAACGCCGCCCACCGCGAAGACATCGCCACTTGGTTCGACTGGCTGGAGCTCGATGACTTCGTGACCTTTGGCGGACGCCCCTGAGGGCCCTTAATGATTTACGATGTACGATTCATGATTTGAAGGCCACACGCTGCGGTTTGGCCCTATCGTAAATCACAAGTCGCAAATCATAAATTACTCAGAGCTCCGTATACTTGTCCGACCGCCCCCGCGCCTTTTCGACCGGGTACTTGGCGGCGTTCTTCGCCAGCTTGGCTTCGATCGCCTTCGACAGGTCGATCTTCGCGATGTTGGCGAATTCCAGCGCGTAGATCACGACGTCGGCCAGTTCGTCCTCGATATCCACGCGCTTCTTCGGGTCGGCCAGCGTGGCCCCCGACGCCTTGGATTCCGTCCAGAGGAAATGCTCCATCAACTCCCCCGCCTCCGCCGCCAGCGCCATGCTGAGGTTTTTGGGTGAGTGGAATTGCTCCCATTCACGCTCCCGGGCGAAAGCCAGCACGCGGGCGCGGAGCCCGGCTACGGTGGCGGTTTCATCGGTCAAGGGATTCATAGGCGCACGCTGCGGGGGAAACTGTATCGGTGCAAGATCACCTGCGATGACATGGTTGGCACGGTTCCGGCTATAGATACCAGTTGAAGAACGGGTGACCCTGTGCATCCTCTCAACCAGATCCAATGGCCAACGCCACTCCAGTCAAACGCACCGATGCCGGCACTTCGCTCACGAAGGCCCGCATGTGCTTTGGCCTGCGACAGTCGCAGCAGCAGTGTGCCCATGTGTCCATTTGGGTACTTAAACACACCGCTGCGGGCTGCCTGGCCTGACGCGATACCTAGCCTAGGTAATCGCCCCCCTTCCAGGAGACCCGCCGGTGCCACCACCGACGAGCCCGCATAACCATTTTCCCAATTCCGCCATGCATACGATCATCCACCGCCATCAAAACGAAAGATTCCCCGCCGCGAAGCCTTTGCCGGACTTCCGTTCGCCGCACTATGAGTGCCGGGATCTGCCGCAGGCACTGAAGCTCGTGCTCTACGTGCCCGGCGTCGAGGCATCCGGCGTGGACCTCACCACCCACGGAACCGACCTCGTCGTCACCGCGAGCAAGGCCCACCACCTGCGCGTGAACTGGCAGGCGCTGCACCTCGAGACCGCGCAGCGCGACTACCAGCTCAAGCTGCGGCTGGGCACCGGCTACGATTTCGACTCACTCCGTGCCACCCTTGCCAAAGGCGTGCTCACCATCGTGCTCCCGAAGCGCAACCCGGCCTATGCCGAGTTCCCCGCCCGGCAGCGCCAGGTGGCATAGCTGAGGCGCCTTCCGTGCGCGCGTCACTCCGGTGACGCGCGCACGCTATTTTTCGGGAAATAGCTGGAACAATCCGGCCTTCTCGGAGTTCTAAGAAGAGCGGTCCTGACCAGACCACACCAAGCCATGACCTACTACCCCCACATACCCTTGAAGCGTTCCGCTTCCACCCCATCAGGAGCCACCGCCACCGTCCGGCAAAAGCTCGCCCGTGACATCCTCTGGAACCAGCCGGTTTTCAAAGCGCCGGTCTTGGCCAACCCGAGAGTAGCCCTGGACCCTCTGCCGTTCACCGTTACCCGACCGAGCCGGCCCCAGCGCCGCGCCTGAGTCCCGATTGGGAACATTGATCGGCAATCGTTCCGGCCAGCAGGCCGGAACTTTTCAATTCTGGCGGCCCGATCTCACCCGCTCCTGCTGGGGCGTTGATGCCCCGCAAGACGAGCGGGCAACGCCGCGGAGCATCGTTCCGGGAACTCTATTTCTCCGGCACCCGCCACGCGCTGGTCGTGCGCGATCCTGTATCAACACGCAGGTTCTTCTCCAGCACCGGCAGAAGGGCTTGGATTTCCTGCTCGATTCGCCACGGCGGATTGAGCACCAGCAACCCGCAACCCTTCATCCTCAGCTGGGCGCCGTCACCCGCGATCTCCAACTCGGCAAACCAGGTCGGGGCGGCCAGCTCGACCAGCGTCTGCTGAAACTCATGGGTCCGCGCCCGCTCGGTGATCGGGTACCAGACCGCGATCACGGCCCCGGGCAACCGTCGCAACGCCTCGGCCACGCCGCGCCGGATGTCGGCAAACTCCGCTTTGCTCTCAAATGGGGGATCGATGAGCACCAGCGCACGCTTCTCCGGCGGCGGCAGCTGCGCTTTCAGCCCGGTGTAACCATCCAAGGTCATCACCTTGACGCCTGTTTCCCGCGCGAAATCGAAGTCCAACGCCTCGGCATCGTCCTCCCGCAGTTCGCAGAGCGTCATCCGGTCCTGCGGTCGCATCAACAGTTTCGCGATCCACGGCGAACCCGGGTAATGACTCAGCTCCTCCCCGGTCGCCCCGCGGCGCTCATTGAAGCGACGGATCAGGCCGAGATATTCAGTGATTCCCTCCGGCAGTCCGCTCGCCCGCCACAACCGGCCGATGCCATCGGGATGCTCGGGCGCCCGCTCGCGTCCGTCGGGCAGGACCGACGGCAGCGACAGGTCATACCCACCACGACCGGCATGGGTATCGAGGTACAGAAACCCCTTGCCCTTGCGCTGCATCGCCCGGATCAGCTGAACCAGGAGGACATGCTTGAACACGTCGGCATAGTTGCCGGCGTGGTAATGATGCCGGTAGTTCATGCGACCGGCACCTTCACCACCGTCTTGCGCAACAAACCCTGACCCCGCCAGTGCAAGGACGGCATGTGCCCATCTTCAGGAAAGAAGACCGCCACGTCCCCGGCACGCATGCGCAACACGGAGGCGTCGCTGACGTCCGCATATTTCGTGAAGTCCCGCTCCGGAATGTAATCCTGGTTGACCACGAGGCGCGAAACGTCGGCGACCTCCATCAATTCCTCCCCGGCCACGATGACCTGCACATCGATGTATTTCTGATGGGATTCAAAAAAGCCCTCGGGTCGGGCTTTCGGGAAATAGACCTGTTCCAAAGCGAAGGACCCGCCCGCGAGCTCAATCCGACCGGTGTTCCCGGCCTCGATCCGGGCGATCCGGGCCCCCGCTTCGGATCCCGCTTTCAACATATCTTCAACATAAGGAATCGCCGCCGCAAAGCGGGGATCCGCGCTGAGTTGCTTCTTTACCGTGGGGAAAGGTCCAAAAATCGCCATAGACCCGAGCAGATTCCGAGGTCTGCAGGGTGGCAAGCCTTCTGCGGCCACGGACCGGCGGCCGACGGGGCTTTGCGAGGGCGCGAGACGCTGACGACCGGGTCGGCCTGGACCTTGCCTTGCGGCTCTTCCAACACCCTCGCCATACCCGGGCGGATGGCGACCCTCCCAGGGCCCGAGAAAGTGCCTTGCCCCGGGCTGAAAACCGGAAATAACCACTCTCGGAATGAGTCCACGCCTCCTGCCAGTATTGCTTCGCACGCTTTTTCTGCTGATCGCCACGGTGTCGGCTCAGGCGCAGTTTTATTGGGACGCAAACGGACCGACCGCCGGCGCAGGCGGCACCACGCCGACCGGCACTTGGGGCATCGATGGCTTTTGGAGTTCGAGTGTCACGGGCTCCGCGACGACGGCCGGTTGGAGCAGTGGCGGCGTGGCGGTTTTCTCGGCCGGCACCGATGCAACCGGTAGCTACACTGTCACCGTCAGCGGCACCCAAAACATTGGCGGCCTGACCGTCGAGGAAGGCAGCCCCACTTTGTCTGGCGGCACGCTCAACTTCACGACCACCACTGCTTTCAACATCACGGGAACAGCCACCATCGGCTCCTCGTTGGCGGGCACCGGGGGTACTCTCCAGAAGACGGGTGCAGGCACTCTCAACCTGACCGGCACCAACACCTACACGGGCCTCACCCAACTCGTGGCCGGCACCATCAATCTGACGGGGTCGATTACCCACTCGGCCACCGATGCCCAGGTGAACGGCACCGGCCTGACCCCGACGCTCAATATCACCGGCGGTGGCGACCTTGTCGCCGATCGTCTGCGGATCGGCATTACCGGCAGTACTTTTTCGGGCAAAGTCCTGGTTGACGGTAGCGGCAGCACGTTGACCAACACCACCTACCTTTACGTGGGCGAGGCCGGCACGGGCGAACTCACCATCTCCAACGGAGCCGGCGTCTCCAGCGCCAATACATCAATCGGCAACAACAATGGCGGCACCGGCACACTCATTTTGAGCGGCACCGGGAGCAGTCTGGTCAATTCCGGTACGCTCTACGCGGGAGGCGGCGGCAACGGCACCCTGACCATCACGACCGGGGCTTCCGCCACCAATCTGACCGGGGTCGTGGGCAACAATCCCGGTGGACTGGGGACGGCGTCGGTTGACGGGAGTGGCAGCACCTGGAACAACACCGGCAGCCTGCTGGTGGGCAGTGCCACCACCGGCACACTGGATATCTTCAATGCTGGCAGTGTTTCCGCAGCCAATGCCAGTGTCGGACAGCTAGCCGGGGTGAGCGGAACTCTGTCGGTCTACAACAACGGCCTTTTTTCCACCACCGGCAACCTGACCGTGGGTGCGGCGGGCCAGGGTACTCTCCAACTCGACACCAATGGCCAAATCACCACCGGGGGCAGCGTCTTCGTGGGCAACGCCGCCGGGTCCAACGGCACGGTCTACATGGACGGAGCCGGCACAACCTGGTCCATCACCAACGCGCTCAGCATCGGCAACGCCGGCAGCGGCTCGTTCCAGCTGAGCAATCTCGCCGCATTGACCGCGAGCGCCGGCATCACGCTCGGCCAGACCGGCGGCACTGGCGTGCTGAGCATCGGTTACGACGGCGACGTGCCGACCACCGGCATGATCATCAATGCGCCCTCGATCACCACCGGCACCGGCACCGGCACAATTTCCCTCCGCACTTCCGCCGCCAAGGGCACACCCTTCTTCCTGACCCGCGACGGCACGAGCGCCGGGACCTACGTCACCATCGGAGGCCCCACCCAAGTCCAACAACTGGCCGGTTATAACGTCCTCGGAGGCACCAACACCTACACCGGCGGCACCGCCATCAGCGGTGGCACCCTTGTGGTCAAATCGTCGTCGGCCTTGGGCACGGGTACCGTCTCCCTGAACACCGGCACCCTCAACGTCGATACCGGCATCACGGTCAGCAACGCCCTCACCTTCTCGGCCGCCGGCGGCACCCTCGCGGGCAACGGCACCTTTGGCAGCAACCCCACCATCGGGTCCAACGTCACCCTCTCGCCCGGCAATTCGATCGGCACGCTGAATTTCTCCAACGGCCTGACTCTCGCCGCAGGCGGCACCTACGATCTGGAAGTTCAGCTGGCCAATGGCTCCCCCGGCACCGGCTACGACCTCCTGAACATCTCGGGCGGTCTCCTGGACATCACGGCGACCAGCGGATCCCCGTTCACCCTCCGTCTGATTTCCCTCAACGGCCTCGGTTCGTTGGGCAACGTCAGCGACTTCTCCTCCGCTTCACCCTACTCCTGGACCATCGCCACCTCGTCGTTCGGCATCACCGGTTTCGCCGCCAACAAGTTCGTCGTGACCACGGCCAATTTCACCAACAGCCTCGGTGGTGGTTCTTTCTCGGTCAGCCAGTCGGGCAACAATCTCCTGCTCAACTTCACGCCGGTCCCGGAGCCTTCCATCTACGCGCTGCTGCTGTCCGGCCTGGGCCTCGCGGGCCTGCGCGCCTGGCGGAAGCGCCGTTCGGTCTGAGACATTGACCGTGCTCGAGGATTTGTGGGCACGAGCTTGCTCGCGATCTGCGCCGTGCGGAGTCGCGAGCAAGCTCGCTCCCACATCATCATCACCGGATGCCATCTATGATTCCCGCAGCGAAGAGCATTCAATACATCGTTCCGGTTTCAAAGCGCCCTGCTACTGCATAAGCTGCCCGGCCCGCTGGATCAGCCCTAGAAACTGATTACGGTAGCCGCCCGGATCACTGCCAATCCCGGCCTGAGCCCATGTCGTCACGTCACCCAACGTGAGCCCGCCCTTATGAGGCGAATCACGCAGCAACATCCCAAAGCCCGCCACGGCTGCGGCAAACTTGAAGTCAGCACTGGCCTTCTCGAAGCGTGCCCCGCTGTCGGTCAGCGGAAAAGCCAGCGGCCGGCTCGTGGTCCCGTCCGGCTCCTTGTAGCGGATCTTCACGGTCAGCATCTCCGCGTGATTGGGCAGCACCGGTCCGGCCGGCTGCTGGTACTTCAGCGCTTCCGTCGAACCCAAGCCGGCGGGCAGTTCGACGCCGGTGGGGATGACCTCATAGAGCGCGGTTACCGTATGCCCGGCGCCGATCTCGCCCGCATCCACCTGGTCGTTCGTGAAATCTTCCTTTGCGAGCAGCCGGTTCTCGTAACCGATGAGCCGGTAGGCCTGCACTTCCAGCGGATTGAACTCGACCTGGATCTTCACGTCTTTGGCGATGGTCACGAGCGTGCCGCCCGCCTGCTCGACCAGCGCCTTGCGCGCTTCCGCGAGCGAGTCGATGTACGCGTAGTTGCCGTTTCCTTTGTCGGCCAGCTGCTCCAAGGTGCTGTCCTTCAGGTTGCCCATGCCGAAACCGAGCACCGTCAGGAACACGCCGCTCCGGGCCTTCTCCTCGATCAGTCGCACCAGTTCGCCTTCGCTCGTGGTGCCGACATTGAAATCGCCGTCGGTCGCCAGGATCACGCGGTTCACGCCACCCGGGATGAAATTCGCCTTGGCGATGTCGTACGCCAACCGGATGCCCATTGCGCCGTTGGTCGAGCCACCGGCTTCGAGCCGGTCGATGGCCGCCAGGATGTCCGCCTTGTGGTTGGCCGGGGTCGAGGGCAGCGCCAGACCCGAGGCTCCCGCGTACACGGCGATGGCCACGCGGTCATCCGTCCGCAACCGGTCCACGAGCAGACGCAGGGACTGTTTCAGGAGCGGCAGTTTGTTGGGCTGCTGCATCGAGCCGGACACATCGAGCAGGAAGACAAGATTGGCGGCGGGCCGGCCGGCCTCGCTGAGCTCCCGGCCTTTCAGCCCGATCCGCACCAACCGGTGTTCGGGGGCCCAAGGGGCCGAGGCCACTTCCAGATTTGCCGAGAACGGCTCGTTGCCCGTCGGCGGCGTGTAGCCATACGGGAAATAATTGACGAGTTCCTCGATTCGGACGGCGTCAGCCGGCGGACGCTGCCCCTGCATCAGGAAGCGGCGCACATTGGCATAAGCGGCCGTGTCCACATCCACGGAGAAGGTGGACAGCGGCTGATCGCTGACGCGCTGGTAGGCGTTGTCTTTCCGGTAGCCGTAGGCCTCGGTGCTGAAATCCTGATCCGCGAGCTGCCGCCAATAGACCGCGGGCGGCGGCGCCGCGGCGGCCGGTGCGTTCAGCCTGGCACTGGCGACCGCCATCCCGCCATGGAGGGCTGCCGCACGAGGCACCTCCTGCTTCTTGTCTTTTGACACGGCAAAGGCATCCAGGGTCACCGTTTCTTCCGCGGCCGCCACCTGATTCACGACCGTTGCCCCGCCCATCGCCACGACCGGCGCCCTGGCGGAGGATTTCTCAAGCGCTTCCTCTTTTTCGGTCCGGGCCAGGCCGTCACTTGCCGCCTTCATCGCTGCCAGGTCCACCTCGACATACTTCCGCTTCGCCTCCACCGGCGGCTGTTTTCCCTGCCAATAAACAAAGAACAACGCGAAGCAGGCTGCTGCCAGGCCGCTCACCATGTAGTAGAACTGAGGAAAACGGATCACGCGTCCGCGCGCCGCGGGCGGCTTCGCGGGCTCGGGCGCCATCACCGGCTCGTTTTCCAACGCGCTCGCCAACAACTCCCCGGCGGCACGGATTTCCTCCACCACCTGGCGTGCGGCCGGATCGGCGTTCAAGAGCGGTTCGAATTGGGCGCGCTCGCCTGCCTCCATTTCGTTGAGGGCGTAGGCGGTCAGGCGCGGGTCATCGGGTAAGATCGGATTGGGCTTCATTGCTTGGTTCTCTCCATTCTGGGTCATTCCGGCTGCGCGATCATCTGGTGGCGCAGGGACTTGATGGCGGTGTGCAGGATGAAGCCGACATTCGTCACTGAGAGCGACGTGATGCGGCTGATTTCCTGGTAGCTGAATCCATTTTGGAATTTCAGCCGGACGACTTCCTGTTGGTTGGGCGGCAGCTGGCCGATCAGTTTGAGCACGGCCGCGTGTTGCTCGGCGCGCTCGAGTCCGGCCCCCGGCCTCGGTTCGGCGGCGACGAGCCGCTCGGCCTGACCTTCGGCAAACAGGCTCATGCGTCCCTCCTTGCGCAGGACGTCGGTGACACGGTTGCGGCAGACCGTGAACAACCACTCGGCCACATGGCCGTCGACCTGTGCCGGCGGCTGCGCCATGAGCCGGACAAACGTATCCTGCACCACGTCGCGCGCGCGGTCCGCATCTCCGTGTAACAGGCGCGTGGCGTAGCGCAGCAGCGGCGCCTGATGGCGGGCAACCGCCTCTTGCACAAAGGAGCTGGCATCGGGACTGACATGGGATGTTTCCGGTTCGTTGTTCACGTTACCTGCTCCTTACACGCATGATTGCCGGGTTTCTTAGGCCATGAACACAGAATTCCACGAATTCTTCTGTCCGTGGGACTTGCCGCCTCAATTCGAGCCGACGGTCGGGAGCCCCACCACCTCCTGGCCACCCGCCTGCTCCAGCTTGAAGAGAAGATCCCGGCGATACCCGTCCGGATCATCCGCCAGATTCTCCTGTATCCACCCCTTCAGCCGGCCGAGTTCAAACGGCGCGTTGCGAGGGTCGCCTCTCATTATGCGGGCGTAGTCCAGAATCGCCGTCGCATGGCGAAACTCAGCACCGGTCCGCACCCACTCCCGCGGTGTGCCGGCCAGCTCTTGGACGATCTCCTGCCTTTCCCCCGTGGCCGCCAGCGTGCAGTTGACCACGAGGTTGACGCGAACCTCTTTCGCCGGATCCGCATACCGCGGGGTGATTTCGTAAAGTTGGGTGAGATTCCGCCCGGGCAGCAATCGGTCGACCGAATTCGTGCCGGCCAATGCCGATTCATCGTCAAGCCTCCGCGCTTCCAATACGTTCTCCGGGCTGAATGCGACGTGCATGCGCACGCTGTTCGCCACCGGGACAAACAGGCCGTTGAGCTGCCCGACCAACATCTGCTCCGCCTCCGCCTGGGTGTTGACGTAGCCGCTCCTGCCTCCCCCGTTTGTGGCGAGCAGTTCCAGGCGCAAGTCATTGCGATCATTCCGGCCAAAACCGATCACGCTCAACCGGACGCCGCGGCTCGCTTGCTCGGCGGCGATCGCCGCCAACTCCTTCTCATCCGTGGTCCCCATATTAAAGTTTCCGTCGGTGCACAGCACCACCTCGTTGAGTCCGCCCTCAATCCAACCCGACCGGACCACCTGATACGCCAGCATCAATCCTTCCGAGCCGTTCGTGCGTCCGGCGGAAACCAGTCCGGCCAGGCAGCTCCGCACGACACCCGAGCGGGCGGCCGAGGTGGTCGGCAGCGCCACATCGGCCCGGTCCGAGTAGGTCACGATCGCCACCTGATCCTCCGGCCGGAGGCGTTCCATCAGGCGCCGGATGCCTTCCCGCACCAGATCAAGGCGCGCGTTGGCCGTCATCGATTGCGAGATGTCGACGGCGAAGACCACGTTGGCCACCGGTCTGGCGGGGAACGGAACATCCTTGGCCCGGAGACTTACCCGCACGATCCGCTTGGAAGGGTTCCAAGGCGACGGGGCCTGTTCCATGGTCGCTTCCAAGGGCTCGGTCTGGTTCGGACCCGCCGTTGTCATGGGCACCTGGCGCAGAAGGACCGCCGTCTTCGCCACCGGCACAGTCGGTTGCAGCCGCCCCTCCAGCGGGCGCCGCAACTGCCCTAGGGTGGAGGGCGACACCACCTTCTGGTCAATCTTTCTTTCTGGGTCGGCCTGCTCCTGCCCCGCGCCTGCGCCCTCGTCCAACTCACCCCGTTCAACCGGTTGGCTGGCTTTTGCCGATTTCTCCTTGGGTATAATCTCGGCGCGCCGGTCCGCCGACTCGTTGGCCGCCGCGGCATCGTCCGTCGCAAAGGTTTCCACTGACTCCAACGGTTGTTTGGCGCGATCGTCCGGTTCCGTCGGCTCAAGCGCTCCCATCGTGCCCCGCCTTTCGGCGGGATTCTTCTCCCGACTCACGGGCGTGGTGGGAATCTTACGGCGGTTGCCTGGCACCGCACGCTGCGGCTCGTCAGCAATGGCAGCCGCACCCCATCCACCTTGGTCCTCGCCGGCCAAAGCCGGAACATCGTCGACCGATACCAGCATGGTCGTCTGGTCCGGGCTTTGTCCCGATGACTTGGCGGCAGCCGTTTTAGCGACTGCCCGGGTGCTGCCTGCTTGGGAGTCTGCTTTCATCCGCTCTTTCTTTTCAGCGGCCAGACGTCGGCGCTCCACGGCTTCCGGCAAGGATCCGATGCCGTTGGCTCCGGTCGCTTGCCAAGGCCTTTTGACCGTCGCTTCCGGCTCCCTGAGAAAGTAAACCAGCCCCGCCACGACCACGGCGATCACCATCCCCGCGCCCACCAGTTTCGCCGTCCAACCGCCGGCGCCCGCGCGGCGGCGCGAGGAGCGGGGCGCTTTCGACGTCAGGGCTGGCCGGATCTGTGCGCACCAGTCGCGGACCGCCTCGACGCTCTCCAACAGCGCCTTGCTGCTGGCACTGCTTTGGATGAAATCGTTTTTGTCCGCCTGGTTCAGCTCATCAAACGCATAGGGGATCAACCGCGTATCGCCGGCCGACGGCATCTCATTGCCTTTGGCGGTGCAGATGGCCCGCCCGACGCGGGTCACGGCCAGATGCAGCAGGCCGCTCGCCGCCTGGTCGCTCAAGCGCGTGATGTGCGCCACCTCCCCCAGTTTGAACCCGAATTGAAACTTCAAACGCAACGCCTCCTCCTGTTTCGGCGTCAGCTGGTGAATGGTCCGGTGCACGACCGCACGCAGATTCTCGCCCAACACCACCTCTTCCTCGGGCTGCCCGGATTCTTCCCGCGCGTCGCTCTTCAGGCCGGACTCAATCATCAGACGACGACCTTCGCGAAACAGCCAGACCATCGGATCGTCGGTCACGGCAGACTTGCCCTTCTTCTGCAATTCCTGCGCGAGCTGCGCCAGCACGGCCTCGGTTTGTTCGCCATCATCGTGGCTCAGGTGACGCAGATAACTCCTCAACGCCGTTTGCTGCCGCTCGGGCAACGCCGGGGCGGCTGCGGCCGGGGCACCGGCGGCTGGTTTTTCTGATTGGGCTGTATCCACTTGCTCAGCCTATATCGGAACAATCGACCGGAACTTGCCTGTTTTCAGGCCGGTTCCGCCATCTCCTCGCTTGCGCACCCGCACGACCCAAACACCCTGTCCTCAGCATGATAATCCGCCCATTGATGACCTGCCTGCTGGTTTTGGCCGCCCTTCTGGTCTCCGGCGGATGCACCAAGCGGGAAACGCCCGCGGACGCCGGTATCCGCACCCAGACCTTGCTCATCGGCAATTTGGCGGAACCCCGCGATCTCGATCCCCACGTCGTCACGGCCGCAACGGACATGAACATCCTCATCGGGCTCTTCGAGGGCCTCACGGTGTTGGACGAGAAGACTTCCCAAGCCCTGCCCGGCGTCGCCATCAGTTGGGACCCATCGGCCGATGGCCTCGTCTGGACTTTTCACCTGCGCCCCGATGCCCGCTGGTCCAATGGCGACCCGGTGACCTCCCACGATTTCGCCTACGCCTTCCGCCGGATCCTCTCGCCCGCCATGGCCGCGGAGTATTCCTACATGCTCTGGCCGATCAAGAATGCCGAGGCCTACAACGCCGGGAAGATCACCGATTTCGCCTCGGTCGGCATCGCCACCCCCGACGACTTCACCCTGCAGGTAACCCTCGAGCGCCCCACGCCCTACCTGCCGGCGCTCGCCGGCCACACCACCTGGCTCCCGGTACACCGCGGCACCATTGAAAAACACGGCCGCATGGACCAACCCGGCACGAGCTGGACGCGTCCAGGAAACTTGGTCGGCAACGGTCCGTTCCAACTCAGCGAATGGACGCCCAACGCCCGCATCGTACTGGATAAGAATCCCCATTATTGGGATGCCGCCACCACGCGCCTGCAGCACATCATCTTTTTCCCGACCGAGAATCCCGATGTGGAAGAGCGGAATTTTCGCGCCGGCCAGCTGCACATCACCTTCGACCTCCCGTCTTCCAAGATTCCTGTCTATCAGCGGGAATCTCCCCGCCAGCTCCGGCTCGATGCCCTGCTCAACATTTGGTATCTCAACTTCAACACCACCAAGCCGCCGCTGGACAATCCCCTCGTTCGCCAGGCCCTCGCCCTGGCGGTTGATCGTGAAGCCATCTCCCGCAGTGTTTACAACGGAGCGTTCCGCGCGGCCCAATCCTTCGTGCCGCCAGATTGCGGCGGCTACGTCTCGACAACCCACACCCGGACCGATGTCGCCGAAGCCCGTCGACTATTGGCCGAGGCCGGTTACCCGGGGGGACGCGGCCTGCCGGTCCTTTCCGTGCAGGCCCTCAACAACGACAAGTTGCCCAAGGTCGCCGAGGCCCTGCAAGGCATGTGGAAGAAGGAACTGGGCGTGAACGTCACCATCGAACCTTCCGAGCAAAAGATCTGGATTCAGACCCAGACCGCGATGAACCACACCATCGGCCTCATGGGCTGGGTGGCTGACTTCGCCGATCCGGTAACCTTTCTCCAGCTCCGCGAAACCGGCAATGGCAACAACTGGTCGGGCTGGTCGAATCCCGCCTACGACCGGTTGCTGCAGACCGCCGCCAACACCGCGGATGCGCAGGCCCGCTTCGCCCTGTTTCAACAGGCGGAAACCCTGCTGCTCAACGAGGCCGCCGCCTCGCCTCTCGTCTACGGGGCCCGCACCTACCTCATCAATCCCGCGGTGAAGAACTGGGATTCCGCCCCGCTCGGGCTGCACCAATATAAAAAGGTTTATCTCGAACCCTAACCTGCTCTTGCGTGTCCTTGGGAGCCCGGCGAAGTTACCTCACGTAGCGACCGCTGCCCCTTTCCTCATGTTTGCCCGAGTCCTTATCACCAGTTTCAGCCTGATCTTCGTCACCTTGGCTTCATCCGCCGAGCTGGCCATCGTCCACGTCTACACCGGCTGGCGGGACGCGGCCTCGTTCAAACGCATTTCCGAATACTTTGACGGCAAGGAGAACACCGGCGGCGAGACGGTCCTGCGCACCCAGCCCGATCAACGCGCCGGCTTCTATTTTCTCGTGCGGGTCACCAACCCGGCCGCACCCCTCACCGCCCAGGCCCGCTTGGAGATCATTGGCTCCACCACCGCCAAACCCGTCACCCACACCTTCACCGTGCCTCTGAAATCGGGCGCCACCGTCCTGCAACTCGGCCTCACCCGCAGCGACTGGACCGACGCCAAGGCCAACCCGGTGGCTTGGAAACTCGATGTGCTCGACAGCGCCGGCCAGGTGCTGGCCACGGAGAAAAGCTTCCTCTGGGAAAAGCCGGCCCAGCCGTGAACCGATGAACCAGCCGGCCTGGAGTGACTGGCAAGCCGTCACCGGTTGGAGTCCCGATGCCGCCGTGCTCGCCGAGACCCTGGATGGCGGCCAAGCCTTTCGCTGGAACTTGGCATCCGGTTCGCCAGATGTGTGGATCGGCCACTGGGCCGGTGGCGCGGTGCAGATCCGGCGTGAATCCGACCGTCTCCTCTGGCGCGGCGCCGGGAGCCTAAACGCCGCCGACGTGCAACACTACCTCGGACTCGATCGTGACTGGGGCTCCTTGACCGACTCGTTGCCCTGGCGGAGCGATCCCCATCTGGCCCGTTGCCTGGCCGCGTTTCCCGGATTGCGCATCCTGCGCCAACCGTTCGGAGAGACGTTGCTCGGCTTTCTCTGCAGCGCGACCAAGCAGATCGTCCAGATCAAGCAGATGGTTGCCCTGCTCGCCGAACGCCACGGCTCCCCCATCAGGGTGGCGAAGGGCCCCGGCGCCCCACCGCACCACGCGCTCCCCACCTGGGCGCAACTTGCCACCATTCCCGAGGCCGAGCTCCGGTCCTGCCTGCTCGGTTTCCGCGCCCGCTTCATTCACGAGACCGCGCTCTTTTTGGCGCAGCGCCCCGGCTGGCTTGAGGAAACGGAAACTCTGCCCTACGCCGCCGCCAAAGCGCGTCTGATGGAATTGCCCGGCGTCGGCGAAAAGGTCGCCGATTGCGTGCTGCTGTTCGGCGCCGGTAAACTCGAGGCCTTTCCCGTGGACACGTGGGTGCTCAAATCCCTCGCGCGCCGCTACGGCCTCGACGGTTGGAAACCCGCCCAGGTCGCCCACTTCGGCCGTACCCATTTCGGTCCGCTAGCCGGGCTCGCGCAGCAATTCCTATTCTCCTGGGAACGCAAACACGGCGGCCGCTGAAGTGACGGCCGCAAGCGGCCCCGCCGGCTCAATCCGCGGCGGCCAACACCGGCTCCGCTTTTACCAGACGCCACGGGAAAAAGTACGCCGCGTACACGACTGCATAGACCAGAAAATTCTCCAGCTTGGTGAAGTGTGCGAAAGCGAAGAAGAAGATCAGCAGGTGCAGACGGATTACGTTCTTGTAGGGCGCCATCAGGCCTTCGCCGAAAGCGTTGTTCGCCTTCTTCTTTTTCGCCCGCTTGGAGCCGACGCCCTCCGTCTCGGTCATCGCCACACCTGGGGCCGGATCCAGGCGAAACGCCTGTCGCTCGGCGATCACCGCCGCCGGCAGGAACCACCAATAGCGTTGCAGGACCTCCCCATAGAGCGCCAGTCCCGGGACCCCCTTGGCATCTCCGGGGTTCAAAGGGAAAAAGACCGAGAGGAAGACAGAGTGCACAAAATGAAACCCACCGAAATGCACCGTGAAGAAGGCCAGCAGAAACATTCCGCCGAACACGGTGAGGGCCTTGAAGCCTACCCCGGCCCCGGGCGCGGGACCACCCTCGGGATACATCAGGTTGCTCACCAGCTTCTCTTGCCCAAAAAACAAGGGTTTGAAGATCATCCAGACAATCATCGCGTAGCCGATCAGCAGGCTGGAAAGCCAAAGGCTCCAGACCAGATCGGTCGTCTTCCAGCCGGCAAACCAAGCCACCGCCAACCCGCCGGCAAAGGCGAGCGCATCGGGCCATGCCTCAGCCCAGCGGTTGGGCGATGCAGACGGGAACGCGGACGGCGCCGGATTCACTTCGCTTTCTGGATGAGTTCCACCTCGTAGCCCTCAGGGGCATCAAAGAAGGCGATCATCGAGCCGCTGCCGGTCTTGGTCGGACCATCACTCAGGGCATAGCCCTTCTTGGCCGCGGCTTCCGCGAAGGCCACCAGATCGTCGACTTCGAACGCAAGATGCATCAGGTCAGGCTGCACTTTCACGGGCTCGGCGCCCGGAGGCATCTGGCACAGCTCAATCTCTTCCTCACTACCGGGGGTGGCCAGAAACACCAGTTGCGCACCCCGGGGCGAGGTGTGCCGGCGGGCCACCGTGAGCCCGAGGGCCTCGGTGTAGAATTTCACGGAGCGCTCAATATCGTTCAAGCGCATGCGGGTGTGGAGAAGCTTTTTGACGGTCATGACGACAACCTAGGCGGTTTTCTCCGCGAATCACGCGAATTCATTCACCGCCGCATTGCCCGCTTTTTTAGTGTCTTTTCGTGCCCCTTTGTGGCCAGATTTCCCCGCCTTGTCCTCCACCCTCGACCTCGCCGCCATCCGCGAAGCCCACGAACGCATCCGCCCGTTCATCAAACGCACCCCCGTGCTCACGAGCGAACAGCTCGACACGGCCACCGGCGCGCAGCTCTTCTTCAAGTGCGAAAACTTTCAGGAAGCCGGGGCCTTCAAGTCCCGCGGCGCCTGCAACGCCGTTTTCTCTCTGACTGACGAGGAAGCCGCCACCGGTGTGGTCACGCACTCCTCCGGCAACCACGCCGCCGCGCTGGCCCGTGCCGCCCAGTTACGCGGCATCACGGCCCACATCGTCATGCCAGCTGGCGCTTCGCAGTCGAAAATCCGCAACGTCGGCCTCTACGGGGGCTGGATCACTTTCTGCGAACCCAACATCACGGCCCGCGAGGAAGCCTGCGCCCGGGTCGCCCGTCAAAACGGCGCGACCATCGTCCACCCGTTCGACGATCTCCGGGTCGCCGCCGGCCAGGGCACCGCCGTGCTTGAACTGCTGGAGGACATGCCCGATCTCGATGTCGTGCTCGTGCCGGTCGGCGGGGGCGGTCTGCTCTGCGGCACCGCCGTGGCGGCCAAGGCCTTGCGGCCCGGCATTCAAGTGGTCGGCGTCGAGCCCGCCCTCGGCGACGATGTCGCCCAATCCCTCGCCGCCGGCAGGCGCATTTCCATCCCAACCCCGGCCACCATCGCCGACGGCCTGCGCACCAATTGCACCGGGGCCATGAACTTTCCCATCATCCAGCAGCACGTCGACCAGGTGGTCACCGTTTCCGAGGAGGCGATCGTCGCCGCCATGCGGGCGGTCTGGGAAGCCCTGCACATGGTCATCGAGCCGTCTGCGGCCGTGCCTTATGCCGCCTTGCTGGAAACGAAGATCCCGCTCGCCGGCCGCCGGATCGGCCTGATCGTCACAGGCGGCAACGTCGATCTCGACCGCCTGCCTTGGTTGAAACCATGAGCAAGGGCCGGCCGAGCCCGGCCCATTCTCTGGACCCGGCTTCACCAGCCCCATCCTGCCGGCCAATCTTAGACGAGGTCGTCGCCGATGGAGTTGGTGGCGCAATTGGCAGCCGCCTGCTGCACCTCTTCGATTTCCTCAGCCGTCACCGGCTGGCGTTTCACAAACGAGGTGCCGCTATCGGCATCGCGATCAAAGAAGTTGGGGGCCTCCGTCCGGCATTGGTCGCAATCGATGCAGGTGGAGTCGACGTAGAAACGTCCGGCAACATTGAGGGGGAGTCTTTCGGTAGAGGTGGCCATGGGATTTTGGTTTTTCCAGATTCTGCCCGATTTTCGCCGCGGCGGCACGGCAGGCCTTGGTTGGAACGCTGCATTTCTTGCTTCGCCGGCCCGGGTCCTTGCATCCGGCCGTCGGCGGCTCATGCGGGCGCAACGCAACAGATGACCAGCTTCTGGCAACCAACGAATCTGCTTAGCCGTTGAATCTGGCCGAAAAGTTACGACACTCATTTCCGTTGTGAGCGAAAATCCCCACGCGTTCCTGGCGCTCTTCCTCGGCGTCGCCCTAGCCTTCCCGTTGATTCTCCTGACGGTTGCCTGGCTTTGGGTGCGCTTCTTCCAGCGTGCCCGGCCCGGCAAGATCAAGAACGCGACCTACGAATGTGGCTTGGAAGCCAGCGGCGACTCCTGGATCCAGTTCAAGGCGCACTATTATCTCTACGCCATTCTCTTCCTGATTTTCGACGTGGAGGTGCTGTTCTTGCTGCCCTTCGCCGTCGCCTTCACCGGCCTGTCATCAGGCGCGCTGATCGCGATGTTGGTATTCATCCTCCTACTGGTCGAGGGCCTGGTCTGGGCCTGGCACCGCGGGCACCTGGAGTGGAAATAAGATGAGCGGTTCCGCCTCCACCCCCTCGCCGACCCCGTTTCCCGCCGCGGGAAACATCTCCGACGAGGATCGCGAAAACCTCCGCCGCAATGGCATTCTGCTGACCAGCCTCGAGGAGCTCTACAACTGGGGCCGCAGCAATTCCATCTGGCCCCTCCAGTTCGGCCTCGCCTGCTGCGCCATCGAGATGATCGCCGCCGCCACCGCCCGCTTCGACATCGCCCGCTTCGGCGCGGAAATCTTCCGCCCCTCCCCCCGCCAGGCCGATCTCATGATCGTCTCCGGCACCGTCACCAAGAAGATGGCCCCGCTCGTCGTCCGCCTCTGGAACCAGATGCCCGAACCGAAGTACTGCATCGCCATGGGGGCCTGCGCCATCTCGGGCGGACCCTTCAAGCAGGGTTACAACGTCCTCAAGGGCATCGACCGTTTTATCCCGGTCGACATCTATATACCCGGGTGCCCGCCGCGTCCCGAGGCCCTCCTCCATGGCCTCACCCAGCTTCAAGCGAAAATCCGCGGCGAACGCATCGCGGGGCCCGACATGGCCCGGCATCTCCGCCCGGAGAATCCCGGCGAATTCCCCATTCCCGATTACGGAGCCCGCGACCTCGAGCCGCCCAGCAATCCCGCCCTCTTCCAGCCGCCTTCGCTACCCCGCAAGGCCTGAACCATGGAAACCCTCGAACAGATCCGCGACCGTCTCCTCGCCCGCTTCCCCGCGGCGAAGATCGAGCTGGTGACCAATCCCGGTCCGGCCGCCGAACACTCCCTGTTGCTCGAGGCCGCCACGGCTCTGGAGATCGCCACCTTCCTGCGCGACGACGACGCCCTGCGCCTCGACTACTGCTCCAACGCCACCGGCATCGACTGGCCGGACAAGGAGATCGTCGAAACCACCAAGAAATCCGTCCCCGACCCCGCCGGCGGGCCCGCGAAGATCATCGAGGAAAAGACCAAGCACCTCCAGCCCGGCTATCTGGAAACCGTCTATCACCTCTATTCCATGGCCCGGAAACATGGGCCCGTCGTCATCCGTCTGCGCACCGGCAACCGTTCCGACCAGGTCACGTTGCCTTCGCTCACGCCAGTCTGGCGATCTTGTGACTTCCAGGAACGGGAGATCTACGATCTCTACGGCATCCGTTTTTCCGGTCACCCCGACCTCCGCCGCCTGCTGATGTGGGACGGCTTTGAGGACCACCCGATGCGCAAGGACTACGTCGCGCCCGATGATTTCGAATGGGAACCCACCCCGCACGGCAGCGTGCTGGACCGCGCCAAGGCGCACTATCCCGCCCCGCCGGCAGAACCTGGAGTGGCGGCCACCCCGCCCCCAAATCCGACGGAGGCCAAATCATGAGCCTCTTCCCTGCCATGGGCGCTGCAGCCGGCCCCACCGTCCGCGCCGTCCACGATGAGTTTCACGGCGACCTGCTCGAGGTCTCAATGGGACCCCAGCATCCGTCGACCCATGGCGTGTTTCGCATGGTCGTCACCCTCGACGGCGAACAGATCGTCAAACTGAAGCCCGTCTTCGGCTACCTCCACCGCAATCACGAGAAGATCGCCGAGAACACCAGTTACCTCGGATCGATGCCCTACACCGACCGGCTCGACTACCTGTGCTCGATGACGAACAACTGGGCCTACGCCCTTTCCGTCGAGAAGCTGGCCGGCCTCGCGGTGCCCGACCGCGCCCAGTACCTCCGCGTCATCATGGCCGAGCTCACGCGGCTCGTGAACCATATGTGCCTGGTCGGCTTCCTCTTCAACGACCTCGGCACCTCGTTCACCCCGCTCCTCTATGCCTTCCGCGAGCGCGAAAAGATCATCGATCTCTTCGAGTCCCTCAGCGGCTCGCGCATGATGTGCAACTACCAGCGCTTCGGCGGCTGCCGCGTCGACCCTTCCCCCGAGTGGCTCGCCGCCGCGTCGGCGCTCGTGAACAATTTCCCGCGCTTCCTCGACGAGTATGAGACCATGCTCACGGGCAACGAGATCATGCTCGCCCGCACCCAGGGTGTCGGCGTGCTCGACGGCGCCGCGGCCGTCAATGCCGGACTCACCGGCCCGATCCTCCGCGCCAGTGGCGTGGACTACGACCTGCGCAAGGTGGACGCTTACGGCTTTTATCCCCGCTTCGATTTCCGCGTCCCACTCGGGGCGCACGGTGACACCTACGACCGCTACATGATCCGCATCCTCGAAATGCGCGAATCAGTGAAGATTCTCCAACAGGCCTTCCGCGACCTGCCCGCCGGCCCGATCATGGACCCCAAGGCCAAGCTCCGCGGCTTCCGCCCCAAGCCCGGCGAGGCCTACGGCCGCATCGAGGGCCCGAAGGGCGAACTCGGCTTCTACCTCATCAGCGACGGCAGCCCCAACCCCTGGCGCTACCGCGTCCGCCCGCCCTCCCTGATCAACCTCACCCTTCTGGAGGACATGTGCATCGGCCGCACCATCGCGGACTCCGTCGTCATCCTCGGCTCCATCGACATCGTCCTCGGCGAAGTCGACCGCTGATCCCCCACTTCAACTTAAACTCCCAACTTAAACTGTCATGTTAGGCTCCGGCATCCTCAAAGGTCTCGCTGTCACCGCGAAAAATTTCGTGGGGAGCTACCATGACCCGGCCCGGATGGTGACGCAGGAATACCCCGACGTCCCGGCCCAGCTGCCGCCCGCCTACCGCAACTTCCCCTTCCTCGTCACCGAAAACGCCACCGACCCGATGGGCACGCTGCGCTGCGTGGCCTGCCAGATCTGTGAGAAGGAATGTCCGCCGCAGTGCATCTACATCGAGAAGAGCAAGGACAAGAAGCCCGACGCCACCGGCAAGCCGCAGATTTATCCCGCCGTCTTCGCCATCGACACCGCCGTCTGCATGAGCTGCCAGCTCTGCGTCGAGGTCTGCCCGTTCGACGCCATCAAGATGGACCAGGTGTTCGAGATCGCCGCGACCAACCGCTTCGAGGGCCTGCTGCTCAACCGCGAGCAGCTCGCCAAGCCCAACACCTATTTCCACCAGATCCATCCCGAGGAGGCCGCTGAAGTCGACGCGCGCCTCACCGCCGATCGTCTGGCCGCCGAGGAGAAAGCCAAGGCCGCCGCCGCCGCGAAAGCCGCCGCCGCGGCCGCCCCCAAACCGGCCGCCCCGGCCCCTGCCGCGGCGCCGACCCCGCCGAAACCCGCTGCCGGAGGCTCGCCCACATCATGACCGCATCCGGGCCAGACGCTTTTCTCGAACACGCACCGCTCCAGCTGCGCGATGCGATTGTCGACCTTTTCCCTGCGGCGACCCAATGGCTCGTCCATCACCTGATCACCATCGTCGTGATCCTGACGGTCTTCGGTCTCTTCTTCGCCTTCACCACCATCGCAGAGCGCAAGCTCCTCGGTCGGCTCCAGAACCGGCTCGGACCCAACCGCGCCGGCCTGCCGTGGTTCAAAGGTCACGGCCTCTGGGGCCTCACCCAGCCCTTCGCCGACGCCGTCAAGGCCCTCACCAAGGAGGACGTCGTGCCCGAAGCCGCCGACAAGGTCCTGCACTTCCTCGCCCCGGTCGTCATCGTCGCCTTCTCCCTGCTGGGTTTTGCCGTGCTGCCTTTCGGTCGCAACTACCTCCCGGTCGAGCTCGACGCCGCCATCCTCTACTTCTTCGCGGCCGGCACCGCCACCGAGCTCGCCATCTTCATGGCGGGCTGGGGCAGCCGTAACAAATACTCGCTGCTCGCCGCCATGCGCGCCCTGGCGCAGCTGATCAGCTACGAGCTGCCGCTGATCCTTTCCGTCGTCCCGGTCATTCTGGTGGTCGGCACCCTCTCCACCCAGGAGATCGTGGTGGCGCAGGGCGGCTGGACCTTCGGCTTCATCCCCCACTGGCATGTCTTCACGCCGTGGGGCTTTGCCGGGTTCGTCATCTTCCTCATTGCCGCTTTGGCCGAGAGCAACCGTTCCCCGTTCGATCTGCCCGAGGCCGAGAGCGAACTCATCGCCGGTCATCTCACCGAATATTCCGGCTTCAAGTACGCCCTCTTCTTCATGGCCGAGTATTTTGGCCTCACTGCCCTCAGCGGCCTCGGCGTCACGATCTTCCTCGGCGGCTGGCAGGCGCCGTTCGCCGTCCTTGAGATCGTTCCGTCCTACCTCTGGTTCATGATCAAACTTGCCCTGATGATCATGTTCTTCATCTGGATCCGCGGCACGCTGCTACGCCTGCGTATCGACCAGCTGACCCGCCTTTCCTGGAAATTCCTCGTTCCCCTCGCCCTGCTCAACCTCGGCAACGCCGCCTTCTGGTCCCTGTCGGCCGGTCATTCCCCGGCCATGGACCTCGCCCGCTGGCCGATCTCTGCCGCCATTATCATCATTCCCTTCTACCTCCTCGGCCGCCGCCTCACCGCCGGCTACGGCCCCCGAACCTACCAATACGCCCAATAAATTTATGATTCTCGATTTACGGTTTATGATTTGCCGAACCGGTCCCAAGACCCGCTCGGCCGGTTCCCCGCAATCATAAATCATCAATCGTAAATCATAGATACCCCATCCGTGTTTCCGCTCCTCATCATCGCCCTTCTCATCCTCGGTGCCGCCTCCGCGGCGATGCTGACGCGCAACCTGATCCACAGCGCCCTGCTGCTCGTGGGCGCCTGGGCGGGCATCGCCGGCTTCTATCTTTGGGCCGGGGCCGAGTTCGTCGCCTTTGCCCAGGTAATGGTGTACGTGGGCGCGGTCTCGATGGTTGTCCTTTTCGCCGTGTTGCTGACCCGCCAGGGAGCCACGAGCGCCCCGGTGGAGTACACTTCCCTGAAACGCGGCGTGCTTGGCTTCATCGTCGCCGGCGGCGTGGGCGGCATCTTATTCGGCGCCATTCTGGGCAGTCCGCTGGATGTGAACATGCCCACCTCCACCCCGGCCGTTTCCGTGAAGCAACTCGGATTTCTACTGATGGATTCCTACGCGCCGGCCCTCCTGATCGTGGGTGTCCTGCTCACCGTGGCCCTGCTCGGCGCCATCGTCATCGCGGCCGTCGACCAACCGGAGGACACGCCATGAGCCCGCTGCAACTCTGCCTGATGCTTTCGAGCCTGCTTTTCTGCGTCGGCCTGATCGGTGCGCTGACCCGCAGCAACACCATCCTCGTGCTGCTCGGCATCGAACTGATGCTCAATGCGGCCAATCTGAACTTCATCGCCTTCTGGCGCTACGGTCCGCACCCGGACGCCGGCACCGGCATGGTCTTCGTGCTCTTCGCCATCGCCGTCGCCGCCGCCGAGGCCGCCGTCGGCCTGGCCCTCGTCATCGCGATCCACCGGCATCGCAAGACCATCCGCCTCCAGGAGGCCAACACCCTAAAGGGCTGAAATCCCAAAGCCCAAACGTCCAAATGCCAAAACAATCCCCATCTTCGGCCGCAACTACCGCCTCCCTCAGGTCGGTTCGTTTGGCCTTTGGAGTTTGGCCTTTGGCCTTTTCGGTCCAGCCGGTTCGTCCATGAATCTTCCTGTTCAATTTCTCTGGCTGATTCCCGCCCTGCCGCTGCTCGCGGCGGCCGTGAGCGCGTTGATCCCGCGGCACAGCCCGCGCCTCGCGGCGGACCTCGCCATCGCAGCCATGGTCGGAGCCTTTTTGCTTTCCTGCTTCGCCCTCGCCGGCGCCCTCGCCCAGCCGGCGCTGCATCAGGTCTACAACTTCTCCTGGTTTGACCTCGGGCCGGGTTCGCTGCGCCTCGGCCTGCTGCTCGATCCCCTGACCGGCTTCATGTGCGTGATGGTCTCGTTCGTCAGCCTGCTGATCTTCATCTTCAGCACCGGTTACATGAAGGAGGACGCCAACGCCAAACAGTTCTTCTGCTACCTCAGCCTCTTCGCCGCCGCCATGCTCGGGCTGCTCGTCGCCAACAGCCTGCTCCTGCTCTTCGTCTGCTGGGAACTCGTCGGCCTAGCCTCCTATCTGCTCATCGGCTTCTGGTTCCACAAACCCGCCGCCGCGGCCGCCGCGAAAAAAGCTTTCATCACGACCCGCATCGGCGATCTCGGCTTCCTGATCGGCCTGCTCTGGTTGCAGGACGCGCAGGGCACCCTGCTCTTCTTTGACCACGGTGCAGGCTTCCTGGAGCCCGCGGCGTTGGCTTCACTGACCCAGCTGCTGCCCTGCGGCCTCGCGGCCTCAACCGCCATCGGCTTGCTCATCTTCTGCGGCGCCGTCGGCAAGTCCGGCCAGTTCCCGCTGCATGTCTGGTTGCCCGACGCGATGGAAGGCCCGACGCCCGTCTCCGCCCTCATCCACGCCGCCACCATGGTCGCGGCCGGCGTGTTCCTCATCGCCCGCGTCTATCCGCTGATGTCCGCCGACCAGGCCCTCACCGGCTTGCCCCTGCACGCGCTTACCGTCGTGGCGTACATCGGGGCCATCACCGCCCTGCTCGGTGCCATGATCGCGGTCGCGCAGAATGACATCAAACGCATCCTCGCCTTCTCCACCGTCTCCCAGCTCGGCTACATGATGCTCGCGCTGGGCGTCGGCTCGTGGGTCGCGGCGATCTTCCACCTGCTGACCCACGCCTTCTTCAAGGCCCTGCTCTTCCTGGGTGCCGGCTCCGTCATCCACGCCGCGCATCATGAACAGGACATCCGCCAGCTTGGTGGCCTGTCGAAGAAGATGAGAGTCACCTTCATCACCTTCACGATCGGCACAATGGCCCTCGTCGGCGTGCCGCTGTTCTTCTCCGGCTTCTGGTCCAAGGAAGCCATCTTGCACGCCGCGCATGGCTGGCAGGTTTCCCACCTACCCTTCTACGCCGCCGTGCTCGGCGTGGTCCTCACCGCTTTCTACAACACCCGCCTGATGGCGGAAACGTTCTTCGGGAAACCCCGGTCACACCAAGCCGAGGATGCCCACGAAAACGGCCCGGCCATGACCCTCCCGCTGGTCGCGCTGGCCTTCTTTGCGATTGTCCTCGGTTTTCTGGGCACCCCCGCCTTCCCCTGGTTGCAGTCCAAACTCGTGGGCGAAGCCGAGGTGCACGGCGAATCGCTCTTCGCCGGCGCGGGCCTCATGGGTCTCTCCATCGTGCTGGTTGCCCTGGGCATCGGTTTCGGTTGGGCCTGGTACGGACGCCACACGCGCGCTTCGGCGGAAGCCACCGATCCTCTCGCCTCCGCCGCACCGCGCACATTCGCGGCCCTGGCCAACCGACTGGGCTTCGACGAACTCTACGCGGCCACCGTCGGCCGGCTGCATCAGGGTGTCGCAAGCTTCGCCGCCTTTCTGGAAACCTATGTGTGGGATGGCGCGATCGTCTTCCTCGCCCGTTTCAGCGAATACACCGGCGTGGTCAGCCGAGAAAATGACGAACAGGGTCTCAACGCCGGCTTCGACGTCACCAGTCGGAAGCTGCGCGCGACCGGCGACGCCTATTCGAAGGCCCAGTCCGGTGAAACCCATGGCTATCTCCGGACCCTCGCCTACGGCTTCGTTCTCCTGCTCATCCTCGTGATCTTGGGAGGCGCCCTATGAACAACTGGCCGCTGCTTTCGCTCCTGGTCTTCACCCCCTGGGTCGGCGCCCTGATCGTCTTTGTGCTGCGCCGGCAATTGCCCACCTCGCTGCGCCACACGCTGCCCCTGCTGTTCAGTCTCTCCACCCTGGTGCTGGGCGCCCTGACCTTGGCCCGGTTTGATCCGTCCGTGACAGCCATGCAGCTCACCGAAAAGCACCGGTGGATCGCGGCGCTGAACGTCCATTACCATCTGGGCCTCGACGGCCTCAGCCTGATTCTGGTGCTGCTGACGGGCATCATCTCGCCGCTCGTGCTGTTCGGCACGCCGCGCAACATCCGCTGCCCGGCCATCCATGGCTCTCTCTTCCTGCTGCTGCAGGGAAGTGCGTTGGGCGTATTTCTCGCCCTGGATTTCTTTCCCTGGTTCGTCTTCTGGGAACTGAGCCTCGTGCCCGCATTCTTCCTGATCAAGTTCTGGGGCGGCCCCGGCGCCCCTCGCGCCGCCTACCAGTTCGTCATCTACACCATCGGCGGCAGCGCCTTCCTGCTGCTCGGTTTCGCCGCCCTCTACGCCGCCACCGGCACTTTTGATTTCATCGAGCTCGCCGCTCTGGCCCGCAGTGGCGTGCTGGCAACCAAGCTCGCCGCCGTCGGCGGGTTCTGGCCGCAAGCCGTCTTTTTGGGCGTGCTGCTCGGCTTCGCCGTGAAAGTGCCGCTGTTCCCCTTCCACGCCTGGCTGCCCCCGGCTTATGCCGAGGCCCCCACCGGCACGTCGATGTTCCTCACCGGCGTGATGTCCAAGATGGGCGTTTATGGTTTTCTCCGCATCCTCTGGCCGCTCTTCCCGGCTCCGCTGCATGCGGCCGCGGGCCCCTTGCTGTGGCTCGCCTTGGGCGGCGTGGTCCTCGGTGCCTACGCGGCCATGCGGCAGACTGACCTCAAGCGCATGGTCGCCTACTCCTCGGTCAACCATCTGAGCTACTGCCTGCTCGCGCTCTTCGCCGTCGCCTCGTCCGGTCCGGCCAACCCCGCCGCCACGACCGCCGCCCTCAGCGGTACCCTCCTGCAACTCTTCAACCACGGTCTCTCCGCCGCCGCGCTGTTCTTCTGCGTCGGCATCATGGAGAATCGCTCAGGCGGAAAACGCGGCCTCGCCGACTTCGGCGGCGTGCGGACCTCGGCCCCGATCTTCGCCGGCTTCTGCGGCGTCGCCCTGTTCTCCTCGCTCGGCCTCCCGGGGCTCAACGGTTTCGTCGGTGAGTTTCTGATCTTTCGCGGCGTCTTCGGCCTGACCCCCTCCTTTGCGGCGATCGCCACGCTCGGGTTGCTCGTCACGGCGCTCTTCCTGCTCACTTTCTGGCAGCGCGTCTTCCACGGTCCTGCCGCCGGCGCGGGGATCAAGTTCCGTGACCTCGACACCCGCGAGGTGATCACCCTGCTGCCGCTGCTCATGCTCATGTTCGCACTCGGCCTCGTACCCCAGTTGCTCACCGGACTCTTCAACCCGCTCGTCACCGCCTGGGCGACCACCCTGCCATGAACGCCCTTCCCTGCACCATCTACGTGTCTTTCGCCGGCGCCTTGTTGGCCCTGGCGGCAGGATCGCGCTCGGCTCAGGCCGCCCGGGTTGTCGCCCTCCTTACCGCGCTCGCGTCCTGGGGCATCGTGCTGGCGGCCGCGACCGGCTTTGTCCCGGCCGCCGGACTGCAGGATCTGGTGAACGTGGCGTGGATTCCCGAGATGGGCATCCGCTACCATCTCGCGGTCGACGGCATCAGTCTGACGCTCCTCGTCCTCACCGGCCTGGCCGCCACGGCCGGCGTGCTCTTCTCCTGGAACATCACGGAACGCACCGGGGAATTCTTCGCCCTCTACCTCGCGCTCATCGGCGGGGTTTATGGTGTATTTCTCAGCGCGGATGCCTTCGTGCTCTTCGTCTTCTACGAGATCGCCATCGTGCCAAAGTATTTCCTGATCGCAAACTGGGGCTCCACCAACCGCGAGTACGGCGCAATGAAACTCGTTCTCTACTCCTTCGCCGGGAGCGCACTCGTGCTGGCGGGCCTGCTCTGGGCCTACGCCGCGGGTCACGGCACGGGTTTCAGCCTGCCTGAGCTGGTCGCCGCGACCGGCAGCCTGAGTCTGGCGCAACAGATCGGCGTGTTCGGACTGGTCTTCACCGGCTTTGCCACCCTCGCCGGCATGTTCCCCTTGCACACGTGGGCCCCGACCGGACACGTCGCCGCCCCGACCGCCGCGTCGATGCTGCTCGCCGGTGTGGTGATGAAACTGGGCGCCTACGGCTGTCTGCGGGTGGCCCTTCCCCTCTCCCCGGCGGCCTTCGCGTTGCTCCAACCCTATATCGCCTGGCTGGCCATCATCGGCATTCTCTACGCGGGCTTCGTCGCCCTCGTGCAGGATGACTTTAAGTTCGTCATCGGCTACTCAAGCGTCAGCCACATGGGCTTCGTCCTGCTCGGCCTGGCCGCCGCAAATGTCACGGCCGTCAGCGGCGCCGTGTTCCAGATGTTCTCGCACGGTGTGATCGCCGGACTCCTCTTCGCGGTGGTGGGCCGCATGGTCTATGAGCGCACCCACACCCGCCAGCTGGCCGATCTGCGCGCCATGTCGTTGCACCGGCTCATTCCGTTTGCCGCGGTGGTCTTCGTTCTCGCCGGCATCGCATCCATGGGGCTGCCCGGATTCAGTGGATTTCCGGCTGAGCTGACCATTCTCATCGGCACCTGGCAGAGGCAGCCCCTCTGGGCGCTGGCCGCCGCCTTCGGTGTCCTGATCGCCGCGGCGTTCACTCTGCGCGCCATCCAGGTTTCCTTCTTTGGCCGCACCGGGACCGACCGTTGCGATACGCCCATTGAGCCCCTGCCAGCAATCACCTGGCCGGAAAAGACCGGGGCCCTGCTGCTGCTCGGCGCGACCATCTACCTTGGGCTAAGCCCCGACACGCTGTTTGACTGGATCCGGCCTGCCCTGCAGTCGCCCTACTTTCACGCCATTCTGACGGGAGGCCTCTCATGACCGCCGACTACGCCGGACTCTTCCACGCCCTTCGTCCCGAGAGCCATCTCGTGATCGGTGCCCTGCTGGTGCTCTTCTTCGACGTGCTGTGGGCGCGTCATCGTCCGGCCAACCGGCATCACGTCGCTCTCGCGCTCGGACTGATCTCTCTCCTTATGGCGGCGACCGCCGCGGTCACGCAGGGAACCATCGGACCGGTTTTCCAAAAGATGCTCGTGATCGACCAGTTGGCGGTGGCCACCCGGGTGGGCGTCTTTGCGCTGGCCGCGTTCGCGCTCGCGTTGCTGCCGGAGTCGAGCCGCCAACGTCATCCCGCGGAGTTCACGGCCATTCTGCTGTTTGCCACCACGGGCTTCACCCTGATGGCCGCCGCGAACCACCTGCTGATCATCTTCCTGGCGCTGGAGCTGGCGAGTTTGTCCCTCTACGTGTTGGCCGGATTTGACAAGAAGAGCGCCGCCTCGGCCGAGGCCGGTCTCAAGTATTTCCTGTTTGGTGGCATGTCCGCCGCCTTCCTGCTGTTTGGATTCAGCCTGATCTACGGCCTGACGGGCTCGCTTCATCTGGGTAACATTGCCACCCAGCTCGCCATCCAGGGCCAGCCGCCGCTGCTCATTGTCGCCCTGGTCATGGTTCTGGTCGCCTTTGGCTTCAAGGCCGCCGCCGCCCCTTTCCATCTCTGGGCGCCCGATGTCTATCAAGGTGCCCCCGCCCCGGCGGCCGCGCTGATCGCCTCCGCCTCCAAACTCGCCGGACTGGTGCTGTTCACCCGCTTGCTGTGGCCTGGTCTGGGCACGGCCGTCGGCACCATCGCCCACACCCCGATCACGGTCGGCTGGGCTCCCGTGGTGGCGCTGCTGTCCGCCGCCTCGCTCCTGCTCGGCAACATCGGCGCTCTGGCCCAGACCAACGTGCGACGCCTGCTGGCCTACTCGGCCATCGCCCACGCCGGCGCGCTCCTGTTGGGCGTGATCGCCGCCGGCCGGATCGGCCTTGGACCGCTCTACTTTTATGCCGCGACCTATGGACTCGCCACCGTAGGCGCCTTCGGGGTGGTCGCCGCCCTGGAAACCGCCGGCCCCGTGCAGAATCTGACCGACCTGGCCGGACTGTATCGTCGCTCCCCGCTGCTGGCGGGCTGTCTCGCCGTGTTCATTCTTTCGCTGGCAGGCATTCCGCCGCTGGCGGGATTCTTTGGCAAATTTGCCGTTTTCAGCTCGGTACTTCGGCTCGGCGGCTTGGCCGGGCCGGCCGGCTGGCTGGTGATCCTCGCCATCGCGCTAAGCGCCGTGGCGCTGTACTATTATCTGCTGATCCTGAAGCAGGCGCTGGTGGCCGCGCCGGTAAAGAACGCCCCGCGCGTCACGACACCCTGGCCTGCGCGCATCGCACTGCTGGTCGCCGCCGGCCTGCTTGTGCTCCTCGGCGTGATGCCCTCGCTCTTGTTGCAGCTGTTCTAGGTTTTGCGGCTACGCAAGCGGGCGCGTGTCATGCGCTCGCTCCAGCCACCCCCTGCCAGAAACGCCGGCTCCAATTGCCGCCGCAGTTGATCGGGCAGGAAATTCGTCTGGTGGATGAGGCAGGTAAGGATGTTGGCAACCACCTCGGCCGGTCGGGTCTCTATATCGGTCCCATAGGACTCATAGGACCTATTCTGAGCCCCGAGCTTTCTCACAAAGAGCGCTTCCTTTGCATCCTTCGCCCACGGCTTCAAGCTGCGCACCCGCAGATAGTCGCGATAGTCCTCGGGCAACTCTTCAAGACTCGCCCTCGCCACATTCACGAGCTTGAGCTCCATCTCCTTGGAAGTTCCCGATGCCTGGCTGCCCTCGAGGATGTCTTGTTTTCCTGAGCGCGCCGCCTGCACCATCTGGTCGACCGTGCGATCCCGTTTGTCCAGGAACCGACTACAAAAACACACCGTGCCATCATACACGATCCGCGCCTTCTGAAAGGCCTTCAAATTCTGGTAGCCACCATGGGAGGGGATGAAACTGTCGTCTGCCATCACCGCAGACCATAGGCCCTATAGGTCGCATAGGACCTATCCAAAATGACCTATTCTTAGGGCAGCCTGCTGCCCCCTGGCGCCCCCAAAAATGAAAAGGGAGCCGGCTAACCGGCCCCCTTTGTCAACACCCTGACCCAGGGGTCCTTCCCGGACACTCAGAATTCGAACCGGTTCGAGATCTCCCAGGTTGTGCCCTCGGACATGCGATAGGAACCTACGCTGCCGTCGGGGTTGGCCGTCACTGCCACCAGGCCCTTGCCCTTGAAAGCATTCCGGACATTGAGCTGGATCGAATAATTGACCTTCTTGTTCAGACGGTGCCGGTAGGAGACCCACAGGTCACAGTTGGTTTCCGATTTGCCGTAGATCGGCGCCGAGAGATCGTCGACCCAGTTGAGCACCGGGGTATCGAGAAACACCTTCTTGAAGCCGAGCAGCGGCTTGTCCTGCCAGCGCACCGCACCGCCGATGCCGAATCCCTTGAAGCGGCCTTCCTTGAAATCGTAGGAGGTTATCAGGTTGGCATGATACTGGCGCAGCTCGCCCACATCCTTGCCTTCCGCGGCGAGGGCCTGGAGGTACGAGCGTTCGAAACCGTCGGTCCAGAGATAGCCGAGATACTCGCGACTGTTGTCACCGAAGGGCGCAATGTGCGCGAAGCCTTTCTTCTGCCAGTAATTGTAGGTCGCGGTGGCATCGCTGGGCGAATAGCCGTCCTGAGCCACCGGTTTGACCGCCTGGTAGTACTTCAGCATGTTGCCGCCGCCGGCCACATTGAGGATATTGGTGTCGCTGGCATTGGTGCGCGAGCCGTTGAAGATCACGCGCCAGTTCGGCGTGATATTGGCGGCGATTTCAATCTCCACGCCTTTCGAGGTCTTGTCGGAGGTGTTGCCAAACCCGATCGGGCCACCATCGGCATTCCAGGAAAAGGCCGGGGCGGCGGATGAGCTGCCCACCGGGGTGCGCACGAGGCCAAAGCCGTCGTTCAGGTTCAGGCCCTGGTCCGTGTAGATGTTGAACGGACGGAACCATTCGGCATCAGTACGGGCCGCAAACCACTCGCGACGATACTGCAGCTCGGCCGCGGTGATGGGCGGCTCCGAATACGTGCCACCACCGGTCGGCCGGGGCGTGCCTTCGGCGATGTAGCCCGGTTCACCCGGCACCGCGAGGCGGCGGATGCGCAACGGTTGGTTGAGCAACGCGGCGCCATTATCCTTGGTCCAGTTCGTCGGGATCGGTTGGGCCGCCAAGGCCTTGTCGTAACTGTCGCCGAAGAACCACTTGTTGATCAGCCATTCCGGCGTCGTGTTCTGCACCCCGGAGCTGGAGGTCGCGTCGATCATCAGGCCATTGAGCGTACGGGCCAGCTGCTGCTTGATCTGCTGGCCGGAAGGACCGCCGCCGTAGGAGGCGTTCTTCTGCACCGTCTTGAACCAGGTGATCCGCATGTCCAACCGGCCGTCGAGGGTGTTGATGCGGAACGAATGGTCGCGCGAGACACCCGAAGGCGTGCCGTTGGGCTTGTGATACATGTCGAAGCTCAGGCTCTCGGGACGGAAATTGCTCGAGGCATTCAGACTGTAGCTGAAGTTCGTGCCCCACGGCAGGTGCTTGTTGATGAACTCCGGGGAATGCACCACCAGACCCCAGGCCCGGGTGGTCTGGATGGCCCGCTTGTCGTTGGTCGGATCATACATCCAGTTCGGCGAATCCGGCAGCGAGTGGTAACTCCCATTCGGAGCCTGGACCTGGGTGCCTAGGTTGTACGGCGTGGCGCCGGTGGCTTTGCCGTTGGCATCCAGCACCGAGGTGAAACGGCTGGTGGCTCCCTTGCTCTGTTGGAAGAAATCATCCCGCCGGACCGACCACAAACCGACCACCTTGTCGTTTAGAAAACGGCTCTGCACGATGAAGGTGCGGTTGTTCACGCGGGTCTTTTGGGCGGAGGGACCGTTGCGATACATGTTCGCCTCGTTGGTCCTGTAGTCATTGATACCAGTGGCCTGCTGACGGGAGTAGCCGGGCACGCGCGGCACCGACTGGGTGTCGAGGTAAAGGTCATTGATTGTGCCTTCGCCTGGCTGGGCGGCCTGGATCACGCCGATCGGCAGAATCCCCAGACCCGCGATGCCCGGGTTGGTGCTGACATCCGCCGTGGTGTTAAGGTAGTGCAATCCGAGGAAATCCTCGTTGGGGGCGATGTATTGGGAGAGTTCCGGACCCGTGCCGAGGGTCTGCAGGCTGAACGAGCGCGATTGGCTCTCGTAGGTCTGGCGGGCAAGATTCCCGGTGAAGGTGTGGCTGCCGAGCAGTTCACGGAGCCAGCTGCGCTTGAAATAGTCCTTCGCGTCCAGCTGGTAGAACACCGTGGCGCGTTCCGCCGAGCGTTCGTTCTCGTTGCGCAAGCCGTCGGTGCCGCTCACCACCACCAGGCGCTTGAAACCGGGGTTGGGAATCTCGGGACCGTAATTCGCCGGATTGGAATACTCGGTGGAGCGCCGGATGTTCTGGTTGATGTCGATGTAGATGTTGTTCGGATTGTTGATCCAGTTGATGTGGCCGTTCTTGTAATTCTGCCGGTCGTAGGCGATTTCGACGCCCAGCTTGCCATCGAGATAGGTCTGCACGGCGTTGAGATTCCAGGCGCGGTACTTCGCGTACTGCGTGTTGTTGGGCCCGGCGAGGTCATGGTTCCAGAAATCAAACACGCTTGGGTCGATGATCTGCTGCGCCTGCCAGGTGTTCCATGGCTTGGTCGTGAACGACTGGCCGGACCGCTGCTCCATCTGGTTGATGCGGGCCAGCAGATCGGCATCACCGGCAAAGGTCGCCTTCTGCGTCAACGGATGCACGCCCGGGTTCAGGACCATGTGGTAATTGTCGTAGTAATTGATCGGTGAAATCATGCCCCAGTTGCCGATGCGGGAGGTGCTCATGACGGCGCCACCGCGCTGGTGATAGGCATCCGGGAAAGCCGCGTTGGCCGGATCACCGGTCTCGCTCGAATTCGGATTGAACCAGACCATGCCTTCCTGGTCGAACCACTCGCCGACGCCGCCGATGTCGCGGTTGAGATAGGGGCCGTATTGATACCAGGGCCCGCCCGGCGCGACGGTCGCACGATTCACCGGCACCGCCGTCGTGAGCTTGTTCAGCCGGCTCGGGTCGAACCAGTTGCTGATCATGTCAACCGGCAGCGCGAAGCGCGGACGACTGGAATCCGTTTTGCCGCTCTCCAGGTTGGCTGTGAATTGGGTGAAGACCGACTTGGCCAGCTTGGGCTCCCAGCGGATCGAGCCCGTGCCGCGGGTGGTCCGCGCAAACGATTCCTCCTGGCGGAAAGACTCGTCCTCATGCAGCACATTGAGCCGGAAGCCCAGCGTGTTCTCGATCAGCGGCACGTTGGCGTCGAGCGCCTCACGGGTGCCGCCATAGTTGTTCACCCGCAGTTCCGTCTTGAACTTCCGCTGGCCGAGGATCGGCGCCTTCATGGTGCCGTTGATGATGCCGGCCGGGCTGCCCAGACCGAAGAGAATGGCGTTGGGACCGCGCTGGATCTCGATGTTCTCCGTGTTGTAGGAGTCCAGCGGGAGATCGGTGGCGAAGAAATTGCGCGTGATGTCGGCGCTGCCCAGGCCGCGCACGCGGTTGCCCGATTGCGGATTGCGCAGGTTGCCGTTCTGGCTGGAGGCGCCGTCCTTGCCGAGGTCAACCCCGGTGTAGTTGCCGGCGACACCGTTGATTTCGGTGTTCGTGGTGTACACGAGGAGATCGCTGAGATTGCGGGAACCCGTGTCCTCCATGAACTGGGGCGTCACGACCGAGATGGGCGAGGCGATGTCCTTGAGGTTCGTCTTGAGGCGGCTGCCCGCCAGCGACGACGTGGCCAGGTAGCCCTCGTTGCTGCCGGCTTGCACTTCAAAGGGGGAAAGCACCAGGACGGGCTCGTCGGGATTCTTGGCCGTCTCATTATCAAGGGCGGCCTGACCGGACACGGAAGGCACCGAAACCAAGCCCAACGCGACAACGGTCGCGGAGGCCACCAAGCGCGTACGCTCGATGAGGGTGAGGGGGAAGCATTTCATAGATGGCTGGGGTTAGGATCGTGAGGACACTTTCAATCGAGCGCCAGAGATGTTCGGCGCCAGAAGGAGGGTGCTCTGCGGGGCTGCAAGTTGACCGACGCGAGCATTGGCAACCAGAACGGCGCGCCGGGCAATCACCCCGCTAGTAGCACAGGTGACGCCGGGAGATCACTGGCGCAATCGCCGCGGTGTTTTCAGATAGTGCTCGCGTCGCACTCATCCGGCCCGCTAAGGCTTCCCGCATGGAGCCGCGTCGAGTCACTCAGCAGGACATTGCGAAGCGCGCCGGGGTTCACCGCGCCACGGTATCGATGGCCTTCAAGGGTCACGCCAACATCCCGAAGGCCACGCGCGATCGCATCATGGAGATCGCGGCCAGCATGGGCTACACGCCCGACCCCATGCTCTCCGCTCTCGCGGCCTACCGCAACCAGCGGCGTCCCGCCACGTACCATGGCACCCTCGCGTGGCTCATCAATTCCGCCTACGGTTTCGACTGGCGCGACCGGACCCTGCGTCCTCATTTCAGCGACTACTACGAAGGGGCCGCCACCCAGGCGAAGCGCTATGGCTTCCAGGTTGAGATCTTTGACTTCAACGCCCCGGGCATGACCTCCCCGCGCATGGCCTCGATTCTCTCCGCGCGGGGCGTGTCGGGCATTTTGCTCTGCCCCCAGCCCCGCCCGGAAACCAGTCTCGACTTTCCTTGGTCAAAGTTTTCCACCGTGACCTTCGGCTACAGCCTGGCGACGCCCCGGCTGCATACGGTCAGCGCCACCCAATACCGGGCGATGCGCCTGGCGGTGCACGAACTGCGCCGCCTCGGCTACCGGCGCATCGGCATGGTGCTGGATGGCGATCACGACTTGCGCACCGACCACAATTATCTCGCCGGTTATCTGGTCGAGGAACACCTCGCCGGGGTCGGCGGCGGGGCGACGCTGCCGACCCTTTCCGCTCCTTATCCCGATCACGGCGCGGTCACCCGCTGGCTGAAGGCGCACCGGCCTGATGCGATTGTCACCGGCAATTACCATTTTCTCGATGTCTTGCGCTCACTCGGCAAGAAAGTGCCGGAGGAACTCGGCGTCGCTTGCCCGCTCTTGCCGTCACCGGACACGGAGCTGGCCGGGGTCATCGAAAATTCCGTCGAGATCGGCAGTGTCGCGGTGGACTTCCTGATCGGCATGATCCACCGCCAGGAGCGGGGCGTCCCCGCCAACCCCCAGCGGATTCATGTGGAGGGTCGCTGGCTGCCTGGCTCCACGCTGCGCCAGCAACACGCCTGACGCCGGCCGAGATTTCAGGTCCGTCCGTCACCTGTGTGACGGCCTAGGCCATTGGCGGCGGCGAACCGCCGCATCTTAGTCACCACACCCGGATTGTTCGACCAGCCTGGCTGGGCGATCCTCAATCACCATGCCCCCCCTTGCCCGCCGCCAGTTTCTCCGTTTGGCCGCCCTTGCCGGTGCCAGCGTCACGCTCCCGCGCACCTTCGCCACCGCTGCGTCCATCACGCCCCCCGGAGAGCCCACCGTCGCCGGGCTGGCCGCGTATCGCCACTGGCAGACCCAGGCCCGGCGGTTGCTGGAACCGCTGAGCCGGCTGTTCCGGCCGGGCTATGCCTCGATCAATCTCATCGGTCCGGCTTCCGCCAACGGCGCTCCGGCCGAAAGACTCGAATCGTTCGCGCGCCCGATGCTGCTCGCGGCCCATTATCTCCAGTCCGAGCCGGAGTCGGCGACGGCCACGCCCGGCGCCGCGGCCTTCCGCGACCAGGTCGCCCGCTGGTTCCGGGCGGGCCTGGTGGCCGGGACAACTCCCGGCGGGCCTCACGCATGGGGCCCCGATGCCAACTACCATCAGCTGCATGTCGAGATGGGGTTGCTGGCGATCACCCTCCAGATCGCGCCGGAACAGCTGTGGAATCCACTGTCCTCCCACGAAAAGGACCAGGTCGCCGCCTGGCTGGCGACGGCGCGCCACACGGGCTACGTCGACAACAATCACTATTTCATGGGAATCCATATTCTGGAATTCCTTCGCCGGCACGGCTACGGCCGACCGACCGACCCCGCGCTGGTTGACGAGTACTTCCACCGACTCGAAATGATGCATCGCGGCAACGGCTGGTTTCAGGACGGCATCAACCAGGCTTTCGACTACTACAATGCCTACGCGTTCAACTTCTACGGGCTCTGGTGGGCGCGCCTGCATGGCGAGGCCAACCCCGACCGCGCCCAACGGTGGCGCGAGTGGGCCCGCAGCTTCACGCTGGATTACCAGCACTTCTTCGCCGCGAGCGGCGAGCATCCTGCGTTCGGGCGCTCGATCACCTACCGCTTCAACAGCATCGCCACGTTCGGACTCACCGTGCTGGAAAACTGCACCGCCCTCCCGCTCGGCCGCCTCCGCCGACTGTGCACCCGCAATCTCGATTTCTTTCTCGCGAAGCCCATCTACCAGGAGCAAGGGTGCCTCTCGGTCGGCTGGACCGACCGCTTCGAGCCGTCGGCGGAACTCTACAGCTGCCCGGGTTCCCCGTATTGGGCGGCCAAGGGCTTTTCGCCGCTGCTGCTGCCGTCGTCCCATGCGTTCTGGCACGCGCCGGAGGATGCGCTGGCGAGCGAACAGGGCGATCACGCCCATGTGATTCCGGCAGCCGGTCTGGTCCTGCGCAGCACGGGTGGCGAGGTCGAGATCATCAACGCCGGGTCACAGGTATCCCACACCAATCTCCGCTACGGCGCCTGGAAATGGAGCAAAACCGCCTACCGCACCGGCCGGTCTTTCACCTGCGCATTCCCCGCCCAGACCGAGTGGTCTCTCGACTCCGCCCTCACCATCGGCACCGAGGATGGTCGCATCTTCGGCCGTCATTCGACGATGCCCCTGGAGATGAGCGAGTCCCATGTGCTCTACAGCTGGGCCCTCGGCTACGCCTGGACCGCCGAAGGTCCGCCAATCCAGACCAATGTCGGCGTGGACACCGGCATCTGGTGGCATCAAGGCTGGATTCTCCAGGTGCATCGCTTCGAAGCGATGCAACCGGTCACCTTCCGCCTCGGCGGTTACGCCCTGCCCCTCCCTGATTCATCGCTCGATCGCCAGGCGGTCGGCGGGACTTTCTCCGCGTGGCACCCTCGCGCCGGCGGCACGCTTCTGCAACCGCTCGCCGGCTTCACTAGCCAGGAATGGGATGAACGCCTCGATGACTCCAAACCGCGCGCGCATCTCTCTTCACCTTTTCACGCGACCCCGGTGGCCGTCAGCGACCGGCTCACGGGACGCGGCTGGCTTGTCGCGCTGGCCTGGACCGGGGACGACCCAGCCGCCGCCCAGGCCTGGCGCGTGGCGCAGTCCTCCGCCGGAGTCTGGCAACTGGTTCACCCCTCTCTTGGCCAATGGAACATTGCCCACTCCCTCCTGCCGGCGCTCAACGCCCATCCGGTCGGCTGAACGGGCCGCCTGTTCCGACGCTGATACCAATCCCCCCTTCATGAATCTTGTCGAAAAGCCGTCGCGTAGCGGCGGTCCCAGCCACACCGGAACGCGCATCGTCGCCGCGATCACCGCACGTGAACGCACGATGTTCCTGGAATCCTCCCTCGCCCGCTCCCCGCTCACGTCGGAGATCCATTTTGCCGAGGAAACGGCGCTCCAGCCTGAACAGTGGACGGCACAACTGGCCGCCTGGCGACCGGAAATCCTGATCACTGCCTGGAGCACTCCGCCGATTCCCGAATCCTGGCTGTCCCAACCCGGCTGCCCGCTCAGGTATGTCTCCCATATCGTCGGCTCCGTCCGGCAACTGGTTCCGCGGGCATTCATCGAACAAGGCGGCCTCGTAACCAACTGGGGCGAACACATCAGCGGACAAGTGGCTGAGCACGGCTTGCTGCTGGCTCTGGCCGCGCTGCGCAATCAATCCGCTTGGGGTCCCTACATCGCCCGGCCGATCAGCGACCGGCACATCACGGATATCGGCACCCGGTCGCTCTTCGGTCTCCGGATCGGTCTGCACGGTTTTGGCAGCGTCGCCCGGGCGCTTCTGCCGCTGCTCCGTCCCTTTGGGGTGACCCTCACCGCCTACTCGACCGGTGTGCCCGATGTCGTTCTCTTGGCCCATGACGTCAAACCCGCCGCCTCGCTGAACGGCCTTTTTGCCGAGTCTGATGTCTTGTTTGAGTGCGAGTCCCTGACCCCTTCCACCCGACAATCGGTCACCGGGAGCGTTCTCGCCGAACTTCCGGACCACGCCATCTTCGTTAATATCGGGCGCGGCGCCGTGGTCGATGACGACGCCCTGGTTCGCGAGGGTCTTTCCGGCCGCATCCGCCTCGCGCTCGATGTCGTGACCGTGGAACCGTTGACGCCGGATTCACCTTTCATGCGCATTCCGGGCATCGTGATTTCCCCCCATATCGCTGGTCCGACCTTCGATCGCTACGCCAGTTGTGGCAGTCACGCCCTCGCCAACGTCACGCGTTACCTGACGGACGGCAAACCCACCGGCGCGATCAGTCTCGCTAGCTATGACCGTGCGACCTGAGATGACTTCCCGTTGTGCCTGCCTCGGACTCGGCTGTTTGTGACCGGCGCCCCTCTCCCTCCCCTTCTGCTGCCATGCTTTCTACGTTCGACTACATTGTCGTCATTTTCTATCTGCTCTTCCTCGCCAGCATCGGCTGGTTTTTCCGCCACTCGGGAAAGGATTCGAGCGAGTATTTTCGCGGCGGCGGCAAGATGTCGTGGTGGATGGTCGGCGCCTCCGGCTTCATGGGGGCATTCAGCGCCTGGACCTTCACCGGCGCGGCGGGGCTGGCCTATGACCACGGCTTTGTCGTGATCGTCCTGTATTGGGCCAACGCGTTGGGTTTCTTTTTCAACTGGTCGTACTTTGCCCGCATGAGCCGCAACAGCCGCGCCATCACGGCCATGGAGGCGGTGCGCGCCCGGCTGGGGCCGCTCAACGAGCAGGTCTTCACCTGGCTGCAGGTCCCGTTCCAGGTCTTGCAGGCCGGCATCTGGCTCTACGGCCTCGCCATCTTCTGTACGCCGGTCTTCGGACTCGACCTGCGCGTGACCATTCTGGTCTGCGGCGTGGTGGTGGTGTTTGTGGCGGCGGCCGGCGGTTCTTGGGCGGTCGTTGCCGGCGATTTCATCCAGGCCCTTGTGCTGGTCCCGATCACCCTGGTCGCGGCCATCACCGCCGTGCAATACATCGGCGGACCCGCCAGCTTTCTCGACGGTCTACCGGCCGCCCACTGGGACCTGACGGCGGCCGCGGCCGATTTCGGACCCTGGTGGATCATTGCGGTGATGCTCGAGAAGATCACCAATATCAACGGACTGAACTACGCCTCGCGATACCTGTGCGTCAGCGACAGTCGCACCGCCCGGAAGGCCGCGCTGTTCAGCGCCCTCCTCTTCCTGGTCGGCTCCGTCTTCTGGTTCATACCCCCGCTCGCGGCTCGCGCCGGCGGCCTGGCGATGGGGACCTTCGCCGGCGTCGCCAATCCCGCGGAAATGTCCTACATCATGATCGCCGCCAAATGCCTGCCGGTCGGCCTGCTCGGGTTGCTCGTCACCGGCATCATCTCGTCGACCCTATCTTCCATGGACTCGGGCTTGAATCGCAACGCCGGCATTTTTGTCCGGAGTTTTTATCTGCCCGTGCTGCGCCCTCAGGCCGGCGAAAAGGAACTGGTGTTCGCCGGCCGCATCACCACCTGGGGCTTCGGGGCTCTCGCCATCATCATGGCGCTCTTCTACAGTTCGTGGCGGGACCTCGGCGTGTTCCAGCTGATGATGAACTTCAGCGCATTGGTGGCCACGCCCTACGCCGTTCCCCTCTTCTGGTGCCTGCTCGTCCGTCGCTCGCCTGACTGGGCCGCCTGGTCCACCATCGTAATTTGCTGCTTTGTTGGCGGCCTGGTCAGCCTGCTGCCGAAGACCGCGTGGGCCGCCGGCCTGACCCCGGGGAGCATCGCAACTTCGTTCGCGTGGGCCAAGAGTCACAGCTACATCGCCATCACCGTCGCCAACGTCACTCTCGGCTCGCTTTGGTTCCTCGGTGCTGCCGCCTTGGCCGGAAGGCGTGCGCTCCCTGACGCGCGCCGCACCCAGGTGCAGCAGTTCTTCCAACACGTCGACACGGACATCACCCCGGCGGAGCGGGAAGCACCGGATGACGCGCGCCACCGCGGCATCGCAAAGATGTGTCTGGTCTACGGCGGCTTCATCACCCTGCTCGCGGTCATCTCCCCCACCTGGTCAGGGCGGCTCTGGCTGCTCTTCTGCGCCCTCTTCATGCTCGGCGTCGGCGCCGCCATCCGCCGGACCCTGCGTCCGCGGGCACCACACACCGATACCCCCAACCCATGAAATCCCCCCATCTCCTTTCCCAAATGTCCGGCCTGGGTGCAAGACATCTGGGTCGTCTCATTTTGCTGCTTCCCGCATTGTGGGTGTCCGCCCGCGCCGCCAATCAGGCCACCGCGCCCGGTTTCGCGCAATTCATCACCCGCTCCGGTGACCGCTTGTATGAGGGGAAGGAAGAGTTCCGCTACATATCGGTCAACATGCCCGATGTGCTGCAGATCATCTCAAACTACCGCTTCGACGGCGAAACGCCGGTGACCCGTCTCCGCATTCCGGACGAGTACGAACAGCGCGATGCCATCCGCACGGTCCGCCAGCTGGGTGGCCGGGTGGTCCGCACCTTTGTGATCACCAGCACCAAAGACGGCAATCCCATGGCGATGTTCGATGTCTCCACCCTTCCCGTGGTCCCACATGAGCCCGCCCTGCTCGCACTCGACCGCCTGCTGCAGATTGCCAACGAGGAAGGAGTCAGGCTGCTGATTCCGCTCATCGCCTACAAAAGCGTGCTGCGCGGCGATCCGGACACCTACGGCCCGGATTTTTGGACGGTCGGTAGTGCGGCCAATCTCAAGTTCAAGAACATGCTCATCCAGCTGCTTGGCCGCACCAACACGCTGACCGGCCGGCCCTACCGCGACGATCCGGCCGTCTTCGGCTGGCACACGGGCAATGAGCTGGTCATCGGCGACGACGCCGCACGACGCCTTTGGCTGCACGATATCGCGGCGTTCATCAAGAGGCTCGCGCCACACCAGCTGCTGATCGACGGACGCAACAAGCCCAACGACGTGTATGACCGCTACGATGAGTTCATCCCAGATCAAAACCTCGACGCCGTCTCGTACCACACCTACGTGAATCTGCCCCAGGCCGACACCCCGGCTGGAACGTTGCGCCTGATCCGCAGCCAGCTCCGCGGCCAGAAGCCGCTCCTCGTGACGGAAGTCGCGATGTACACGAAGCCCGCGGCCCTGCGCGAACTCCTCGAGGAAATCATCGCCGACGGCACCGTGGGCGCCAATTGGTGGGGACTCCGTTTCCACAATCGGGACGGCGGCTTCTACAAGCACAGTGACCGCGGCTCCCAGTACGAAGACCTCAATTGGCCCGGCTTCACCGACCCTCGAGGCAAGCTGCCGGAAGTCGCCCGGGAGCGTGAGTTGCTGAATATCCTCCGGGAGTACGCCGGACGCATCGTGGGACGGCCCGCTCTGACTCCGGAGGCACCAGTCGCCCCGGTGATGCTTCCCGCCGCCGATCCCGGTCACCTCGCCTGGCAAGGCTCGACCGGCGCGAGCGAATACGAGGTCCAGCGCGCCTCCAGCAGAGCCGGTCCCTGGACCACGCTGGTTACCGGCCTCGGGGACCATCTGGCAACCTATACGCCGCTTTACGACGACGCCACCGCCGCCATCGGCGCGGACAACTTCTACCTGGTCATCGCTCGCAACGCCGCCGGCACTTCCGCTCCCTCGAACATCATCGGACCGCTCCGTGCGGAACGCCGCTGGCTGATCGACGATTTGTTCGACAACCACGCCTGGGAGGCGGACTCCACCAATCTGCAGATCGAGAAGGCCTACGCCCATGACCAGTATCTCGAGGATATCGCCGTCGTGCACCGGGCGAACCCGGCACAGGCCGGCCGGCTTTTCTATCAGCTGGCGGGACCGGTGCGCAGCTTTACGCTGACCGCCTTCGGCAGCTCGAAACCCCCGGCGTTTTTCCTGATCGACGCATCCGGTGTCCGGACCGAAATCGCGCCCCAGAGCACGATGTATCAAGAGGGCCAGCGCGCCCGCTTCTCGGCTGAACTGCCCGTGAATTCATCCGCCCGACTTGAAATTGAGCTCCCGGCGGGAGCGGACCCGAAGCTCGCGATCGGTCGGGTGGAGATCTCCTACCTACCCTTGCCATGAACACCAACCGTCGCGATTTCATCAAACTGGCCGGCAGCGCCGGCCTGACGCTCGGTCTTGCCGGCCAGGTCACCGCGTCACCGGTCAAGGTCGCGCCCGTCAATCCCCTGCCCCGCTGGCGCGGATTCAATCTGCAGTATCTATACCGCACCGGAGACCGGATGCTGAAGCCTAACGAAGATCACTTCCGGTGGATCTCCGGCTGGGGATTCGACTTCGTGCGGATCCCGCTGAACTACCGAAACTGGCTACAGAAGAAATCAGCCCCCGGAGAACGGATCAAACCCGAGGACGCTTTTGCCGTGGACGAAAGCGTCCTGGCCTTGGTGGATGACGCCGTCGGCTACGCCGTGAAGCACGGCGTTCACCTCTGCCTGTGCTTTCACCACGCTCCCGGCTATCGCGTAGGCAAAGGGGTACACGAACCCTTTATCCTATGGCGGGATGCGGCGGCGATGGAGGCCTTCACCTTCCATTGGGAACTTTTTGCGCGCCGCTACCGCGGCATCGGCAAGGATCAACTCAGCTTCAACCTGTTCAACGAGGCGCCCTGGCCGAGCGATAATTTCAATGGTGCCGTCTACCGGCAGGCGGTCGCGCCCGCGGTGGAGGCAATCCGGCGCATCAGTCCCGACCGGATCATCATCGCAGACGGAGCCGGTGCGGGCAATCTGTGCGTCCCCGAACTCATCCCGCTCGGCGTGCACCAAAGCGTGCATTGCTACATCCCGGGCAATCTCAGCCATTACAAAGTCGACTGGATGAAAGATCGCACCGACTGGCCCGAACCCCGGTGGCCCGGCGCCCTTGACGATGCGGGCTATCGCTGGGACCGGTCGCGCCTGGAAACCTTTTACTCACCCTGGCGTGATCTCATCGCGCAGGGCGTCGGCGTTCACATGGGTGAGACCGGCGGCTCGCACCGCACCCCCGCCCCGGCTTTGATGGGTTGGTTGGAGGACGTGCTCGGCGTCTGCCACGATCTCAAGATCGGTTTCGCCCTCTGGGATTTCCTCGGCGAAAGCAAATTCGGCATCCTCGATTCCGAACGCACCGACGTCGCCTACGAGGACTGGTACGGCCACCAGCTCGACCGGAAGATGCTGGACCTGCTCCAGCGCAGCTAATCCGTCCAAGCTTTAGTGCGACCGGCTCTGCAGCACCTTGATGTAGTTGGCCCGCTCGTGCGCGGCGGGGTTCGGGCAGCGGCGCAGGTTCAGCTTGCCGCGCAGTTCGTTGATGTCCGGCAATTCGTTCTCTTCCATCCAGCGGCGGATGCCGGCCAGCAGCGGGATCATCACCCGCGGGCCTTCCTTGAGGAGCAGCGAGACGATCTGCACGGCATGGGCACCAGCCAACAGCGCCTTGATGACATCTTCCGCGCGATGGACGCCGCCGCTGCACGCGAGCGAGCCTTTGAGCTGGGGCGACAGCACAGCCAGCCAGCGCAGGCGCAGGAGCAGTTCGGACGAATCCGACAGTTGCAGGTGCGGGCGCACTTCCAGCGCCTCCAGGTCGAAATCCGGCTGATAAAACCGGTTGAACAACACGACGCCCTTCGCACCGGCCTTTTCCAGGGCGAGGGCAAACTGGGCGGGCGCGGCATGGTAGGGCGAAAGTTTTGCCGCCACCGGAATCTTCACCGCGCCGCTGATGTTGCGCACCGTCTCCAGCATGTCTTCCTCCACCTGCTGGCCGCTCATGAGCGGGTCGGTGATCAGGTGATACAGATTCAACTCGATGGCATCCGCGCCGGCCTGCTCCAGCTTATGGGCGTAATCCGTCCAGGCCCCGGGCTGATGACCGTTCAAGGATGCAATGACCGGGATCTTCAGCGATCCCTTGAGGTGGCTGATCTGTTCGAGATAGGTGTTGGGCGTCAGCGGATACTCCTCGTAGGACGGAAAGAATTCCCGCGCGCGGACCAGGCTGTCGGCCGGTGTCATGTCGAGCAGCGAATGCAGGGAACGCTGGTGGTGGTCGATCTGCTCCTCAAACAGCGAACGCATGACGATCGCCGCCGCGCCCGCGTCTTCCAGCCGCCGGGCCCCGTCGACCTGATCGCCATAAGGCGAGGCACCGACCACGAGGGGATTCTTCAGATTCAGGCCAAGGTAGGTGGTCGCAAGGTTCATAAATCGCAGCTCCGGGATTTGGACCACACTCCGGACCGGCTCATGAAAGGGGAACTGGCCTGAGGCGTGGAGGACATGGGACTGAAGGGACGAAACCGGTCGGACCGGTCTCCCTGAATCATCCCACACGCGACCCTCTGCGGCTATGCAATTCTTGGCTTTAGCGGTGTGACAGTTGCAACCCCCGGCCTGCGAGTTTTCAGACGCGTCGCCGCGGTTGCTCGACCTCGGGCAGAAACCCCGTCAGCAGGCCCAGGAGCGGCAGGAAGGCGCACACCTGAAAGACGAAGCGGATGCTGGTATGGTCGGCCAGGAGACCCAGCAAGGCCGAGCCGATGCCCGCCACCCCAAAGGCCAGGCCGAAGAACAGCCCCGCGACGAGGCCGACATTACCCGGGAGCAGTTCCTGCGCGTAGACCAGAATCGCCGAGAACGCCGAAGCCAGAATCACCCCGATGATAAAGGTCAGGACCACGGCCACGGGAAAATTCACATACGGCAGCAGCAGGGTGAACGGGGCCGTGCCGAGGATCGAAAACCAGATCACCCGCTTCCGCCCGATGCGGTCCCCCACCGGTCCGCCGATGATCGTCCCCGCCGCCACCGCGAACAGGAACACAAACAGGGCGTACTGCGACGTGGACACGGAAACCCCGAAACGATCGATCAGGTAGAACGTGTAGTAGTTGGTCAGGCTGATCAGGTAGATGTATTTCGTGAACACCAGCAGCACGAGCACGGCCAGGGCACCAACCACCTTGCCCCGCGACAAGGTCAGCCGGAGGGACGGGCTGGCTTTGCGCCCCCGGGCCAGTTGTTCGTGCAGGTGCCGCTGATACCACCCGCCAATCCTGGACAGGACGACAATTCCCAGCAGCGCGATAAACGAGAACCAGATCAGCGAGTGCTGGCCATGGGGTACCACCACCAAGGCGGCCAACAAGGGACCAAAGGACGAACCCAGATTGCCGCCCACCTGAAAGAAAGACTGGGCAAAGCCATGGCGCCCACCCGATGCCAGCCGCGCCACCCGGGAGGCTTCGGGATGGAAAATCGCCGATCCCATGCCGACCAGACAGGCGGCGATCAAAATCAGCAGAAAACTCGTCGCCTGGGACAGGAGGACCAAACCGGTCAGGGACAAGCCCATGCCAACCGCCAGGGAGTACGGTTTCGGCCGCCGATCCGTGTAGAACCCGATCACCGGCTGCAACACGGATCCGGTCATCTGAAAGGTAAAGGTGATCAGCCCCACCTGCGTATAACTCAGATGGTACGAATCCTTGAGCACCGGGTAGATCGCCGGGATCAGGGACTGCAACGTGTCGTTGAGCAGATGCGAAAGACTGAGCGCGACCAATACCTTCATCACGGTCGTTTCCACGACCGCGGTTTCCGTTCCGGAAGATAGCTTGGCGACCTCACTCATCAGTCGGGTACAATCTCAGCGGCCACGCGGGAGTCAAGGGACGCCCCCCGTCGCTTGACTTCGCGACCCGCACAGTGCCCCCACTTGCCCCTGACACAGCCCCGACCTGCCCGCCAATGTTCGAACCGCAAACGGGGCTGACAATTCCGGGGCAAGAACAACAGCAGCCGGCTCACCGGGCCGTCGCCCGCCAAGCGAACGCTGGCTCGCCGAGCCGTAGCTCAATGAGCGAAGGCTGGTGCTCGGGACAGGACTCGAACCTGCACGCCTTACGGCACGGGCTTCTAAGACCCGCATGTCTGCCATTCCATCACCCGAGCGAAAGGGACCAACAATCTCAGGTTTTCGATTTTCGGTTCCCCCGCAAGCGCTACTTCTGGGCGGGCCAGAGGCCATCATCGTCACTCCCAGGCGCAGGCGGGCAATTCCGCAGACTACAGCGAATATCCGTCTTCCTCGGTAACGGGTGTGGTGGGGACCGAGATCAATCCGATCGAGTGCCCTGCTCACCTCCGGCTCCACCCGCGACTTCGTGCGGGCCGGCTGCGCCGACTCCGGAGCTACTCCTCAGGCCATGGCCTGAGGGCGCACCTTCAGGTCGCCGATCTCATCGTGTTGAAAAACCCGAACCGCCGCGGGTTGCACCAACTCCCCGAGGGCCTCGTGGTTCTTCATGCGCCGAAGGATCATCGGACTCAGCCGATGACCGGCACCGATCAAGACCGTACCGTCAATCAAGCGGATTTCTTCGGCCACCGTCTGGCCGGGCTTCAGGTCCCGCAAGGCCACCGTGCGGGCGGAGGCCACGCTTGCCCGTTGGTGAATCAAGGGGCGTTCCGTCCACAGAAAGCACTGTTCCAACAGCCTGGGATCGTAGATGCCCTTTCTCGCCTGCATGGTCTCCAGGCATCGTCTCCGCACCACACCCGCGGATTCCAGCGTCATCCGGTCGCTAAGGATGCGCAGGATGCGGGCTCCGACGGGAATCTGTTCACCCGCGCAACGGATGGCCGGGTATTCGCTGCCATCAAATGCCTTGTTCTGGAAGAGAACGATCTCAGCCACGCCCTTGAGACGCGGGATCTCGATCAGGAGATCATGTCCCACCTGCGGCAGGTTGCGCACCAGCTTCTCCTCTTCGACAGTGCGGTCGGCCCCGGAGCCGATCTTAGCCAGCAAGCCCGCCGGCAAGGATGCGTCGCCGATCGAAGAGAGGAGCGCCGCCACCTCCAGCTCCCAGACGGGCGTAGCCCCGATGAAATGGGCAAATTGCCGCATCACATCCCGCAACCGCTGTCCCCGACCGAGCGCCTCGGGTGCTACCATGCCGAGAACTTCGCCCATCAGCTTCACGCTGCCGGTCAGCGTGCCTTCCAACAGCTCCTTCTCGACCTGCTGCAGTTCGTACTGCTTCAAGGCCGACTCGATGACCGGAATCAAAACTTCCGGAGGACAGGGCTTGTTGAGGAACCGGTACACCGCGCCACGATTGACCGCGTTGACCGCCGTCTGCTGGTCCGCATTGCCGGTCAACATGACGCGCACGGTCTCCGGCGCCATGATCATGCTCCGCTCAAGGAGCTGGATCCCGTTCATCCCGGGCATGTTCATGTCCACGATCAGCAGCGCATAGGGCCCGGCCGCCTTGATCCGGCTGAGGGCTTCCTCGCCGCCCATGGCCGTATCGAACTCGTAGCGGTTCCGATAGCTGCGCTGGAAGCCAGCCAGCAGGTTCTCGTCGTCATCAACAAACAGGATTTTCTTCAACATGGTTGGGAGGGGGTTCGGCGGAAACTTCACGCTACTTCCACGAATCGAGCTGTTCCACAACCCCGAGGGTGGCCAGGTAGTCGAGATCAGGTGAACGCGCCGGGGGAGCGGCTTCCGGCCCGTTTGCCGGCTGGCAGAATGCCTCGGCCACATGCACCGCCGTCAAGGGGGTCAGGCCGATCGCCAGGGAGTCGGCCGGTTTGTGATGCAGGGTGATGGCCTCGACGATCGGGACCGGCAGCCCCCAAAGCCCGAGCAGATAGCCGCCCACTTCGGCGTGGGTCGCGCCGAGCACCGAGGCTTCAACCGCTTCGAGCGGCTGGCTCTCGAGGTGGGCCTTGGCGACCACCTCGTCGTACTGCAGATTGAGGTTGGCCTTGAACACCAGCTGACCGATGTCGTGCAACATGCCGGCCACAAAAGCGCTTTCCACCGCGGCGGGCGCCAGGCGGGCGTGGTGCGCAATACGTTTGGCCGCGGCGGCGACATCCAGACTGTGCGTCCACAGCTGCCGCAGGAACGCCGCACTGCCCTCAACCCCGTCGAACTGATCAAACGCATGGATCGTCAGGACCAGCGTCTTCAGCGTGTCGATTCCCAAGTAGCTGACCGCCCCTTCCATGTCGGTGACTTTTCTGGAAAGCCCAAAGAAGGCCGAGTTGACCAGCTGGAGAACCTTGGCGGTCATGGCGATATCCTTGGCCACGATATCCGCGATGACCGTCAGCTCCACCTCGGGATCCTGCAGTTTCTCCACCAGCTCCGTATAGAGAATGGGAATGCTGGGCAGATGATCGATGCGCCCGATGAACTCCCGCAGCCGGGGGTTGCCCAAGGTCGAGCCCACGGAGAGGGCCCGCTTGACAGCCGACTTGATTTCATCCGCCTCGCAGGGTTTGGACAGGAACTGGTGGGTGATGCCCACGCACCGCATGATCAGCTCCTCCTCGGCATGGCCTGACAGAATGAAGCGGGCGGTCCCCGGATAAAGTTTCATCACTTCATTGAGGAGCTCGGCCCCGTTCATGCCCGGCATGCGCATGTCGGAGACGATCGCATCAAAGGGATGCCTGGCCATCGCCGCGAGCGCGTCCGCGCCGCTGGTCACAAACTCCATCTGCCACTCCTCCCGCATGCCGCGCAAGGAGCGTTGGAGCCCCTGGAGCACCAGGGCCTCATCATCTACAAACAGGATACGGCTGCTCATGGCGTCGCGGGGTTGGCTTGTTTGGAGGCGGCGTGCACCGGCAGTTGGATGATAAAGACCGTGCCCTGGCCCGACACGGTTTCGAAAGTGAGTTTCCCGCCGTGCTTGTCGACGACCACGGAGCGCGCGATGGTCAGGCCCTGGCCTGTCCCCTTGCCCACGCCTTTGGTCGTGAAGAAAGGATCGAAGATATGCGCCTGCACCGCCTCCGGAATGCCGGCCCCCGTGTCCTGAACCCGAATCTCCACCCAGTCCCCTTCCAACGCTCGGGTGTGGATCGTAATCTTGCCCTTGCCGCCGTCGCCCGCCTTGGAGACGTCCGCAATCGCATGCGCGGCATTGATGATCAGGTTGAGGATGACCTGATTGAACTCGCCTTGCAGGCATTCCACCGGCGGCAGGGCGGGATCCAGGTCAAGCTCAAGCTCTGCGACGTATTTCCATTCGTTCCGCGCCACTTCCACCGTGCTCTGGATCGCGTGATTGAGATCCGCCGGCACTTTTTCTCCCGTGCCGGGATGGGAGAATTCCTTCATCGCCCGGACAATCACCGAGACGCGCTCCGCACCCATCAAGGACTGCTCGATGGCCTTCGGGATCTCTCCGGTCAGGTAGTCGACATCGGCCTCCTGCAATGCCTTCTCCACCCGGGCCAGTCCCGCACTTCCACCCGCCCCGGCTTCCTCGGGGTCCGTTTTGAGCTGCCGGACCACCGCCAGAACCTTGAACAGATCATTGAACGCGTCCTTGAGAAAGCGGGTGTTGTCCCCGATGAACTGCATCGGCGAATTGATCTCATGGGCTATGCCGGCCGCCAGCTGCCCGATCGACTCAAGCTTCTGCGCCTGGCGCAGCTGAACCTCGAGCAGCTGGCGTTCCTTTTCCGCCTGCTTCCGCGCCGTGATATCCTCCTTCAGAGCGATATAATGAGTGACCATGTCGTCATCTCCCTTGATGGGACTGATCGTCGCGAATTCCCAGTAGAGCTCCCCGTTCTTTTTCCGGTTATGGAACTCCCCGCTCCATGGCTGGCCCGACCTCAGCCGCTGCCACATGTCACGATAGACTTCCGCAGCAATCTCCCCTGATTTGAGCACACGCGGGTTCTGCCCGATCACTTCGTCGACAGAATAGCCGGTGAGCGAACAAAACTTCCGGTTCACATACCGGATGTTTCCCTGGGTATCGGTAATGACGACACTCGCCGGGCTTTGCTCCACGGCCAGCGAGAGCACCGCGAGACGCTCCTGGTTTTTGTGTCGGTCCGTGACATCACGCCCATAGCCGACCAACCCGACGATTTTCCCGGCATGGTCGCGCAAGGGCAGCTTGGTCGTCTCGATCCATTTGCTCCGGTCCGCAAAATCCAACAACCGGTCCATCCGATGCAGCACCGGCTCCCCTTGCTGGATGACCTTCATGTCATCAGCGAAAGTCTCCGCCGCCGTGACCTTTTGAAAATAAGCAAAGTCGGTCTTCCCGAGCACGGCCGCTTCGTTCTCCGCCCCGACCAGGGCAATATCGGTTGCATTGGACAGGATCTTCCGGCCCTCGACATCCTTGACGTAGATGGCACTGGGAATCGCATTGATGATCGTTCTCAGCAGGATCCGCTCATCTTTCAGCTGATTGGCTACCTCGCGATGCCGGGTTACATCGTGGCCGACCAGGGTGTAAGGACCTATGATGCCATCGCCGGCCGCCGGTTTGTGCACATACAGATCCAGTCGCAAATCACGCGGCCGGTTGGACCGCGTTGTACACACACCGTGGCCGTGCCAGCAACCATCGCGCCGCGCTGTTGGAATCCCCTCTTGCGTCAACTGCTCGACGATGGTCGCACCGAACAGTGAAAGGACCGTGACCGATTTTGCCGGAACCGCGGCATCAACGCCCGCAAACTGCCGGGCAATCTGATTCAAGTAGCGTACGGTGTTGGTTCGTCCATCGACCACCACCACGAGAGAGTCAACCCGTTCGATGAAGCCCGCCAGAATCTCGGGAAGTGACTCTTCGTCCTCGCCGGCTTCTTTCGGCGATCCCGTTGGGTGCGACGCCCCTGAAAAACAACCGGGCGTGCAGGTCGGTGAATTCAACGCGGGACTGGCGGGCGCGACATGAAGATTCTCGCCGATGGTGGGTTCATTCGGCCTTTCGATCTGAAAAGCATCTTCTTTGAATACGGACATGGCGTGCATCGGCATGACCCCGCTGACGCACCCTTAATATCGGTGTTATTGGCCCGCACTGTTGAACATTCCGCGCCGATCGTCACACCCCGCAGCGGTATCAGCGCAAGCCCGTCACGTCATTCAGATCGCTGATTTTACACTGCGCAGCCCGGAAGTGCATGTCCCCGGGGGAAATAAGAACCGGATCATCCTGGGCCCAACAGTTCGATCTGCCGGAACACCGATCCCCGGCGGTAGCGATCGGGGATTTCCGCGAGGAAGGCCCGCTGGCTGCCCCAGCACCGCGTGTGAAAGAACCGCTACGGGAACAAGGTGGCTCCATAACTCGGTTCCCTCCGGGCCTGCGTGACTGCCTCGAAGTCCGCGGCAAGCGCCAGCAGCTTCGCCTCCGTCCACGCAGCACCGTAAAACGAGATCCCCACCGGCAGGCCCTGATAGTCGCCGACGGGCACCGTGACACTCGGGTAACCGGCGACCGCCGCCGGCGAAGAACTGCCGCCCGTGTAGTGGTCACCGTTGACCGGGTCGATCATCCAGGCAGGACCGTTGGTCAGGCTCACCAAGGCATCAAGCCGGTGCCTGGCCAGCAGCGCGTCGATGCCTTCAGTTCGCATGACCTTGATGCAGGTCGCCCGGGCTTCGCGATAGGCTGCGTCGGTCAAGGGACCTTTGGCCGCCGCCTTCTCGACCAGCTCCTGACCGAAAAACTTCAATTCCTGGGAGGCATGCGACCGGTTGAATGCGAGCAGGTCCTCCAAAGACTTGATCGGCGAATTATCACCGAGCGTGGCGAAATACGCGTTCAAGCCGGCCTTGAACTCATATAGCAGCACCTCAAGCTCCGCGTCTCCCGCCAGGTTGAATTCCGGGATCTCCCCCAGATCGACCACCTCCGCTCCCGCCGCCTTCAGCCTGGCGATGGCCGCATCGAGCAAGGGATTGAGGCGCGCATCCAGGCCAAAGGGCCCTCGGATCACCCCGAGCCGCGCTCCGCGCAAAGCGTGCGGCCCAAGTTGCTGTGAGAACATGACATTGGTGTGGCCCGGCCGCTCCAGCGTCGCCTCATCCTGGCGATCTGCCTGAGCCAAGGCTTCCAGCAGGATCGCCGCATCCTTCACCGTGCGCGCCATCGGTCCGGCGGTGTCTTGGGAGACCGAAATGGGGATGATACCGGTCCGGCTCACCAGGCCGACCGTGGGCTTGACTCCCACGATGCCGCAGACCGAGGCCGGCGAGACAATGGAGCCGTCCGTCTCCGTGCCCACGGCCACCACGCAAAGATTGGCCGCCACCGCCGCCGCCGATCCGGAGCTCGACCCCGAGGGGTTGCGATCCAGCGCGTAGGGATTGCGTGTCTGCCCGCCGCGGCCGCTCCAGCCGCTGACTGACTTGTCACCGCGGAAATTCGCCCACTCGCTCAGGTTGGTCTTGCCCAAAATCACCGCGCCGGCCGCCCGCAACTGGGTCACGATGGCCGCATCCCGCGGTGGCTTATGCCCGACCAAGGCGAGCGATCCCGCCGTCGTTTCCATCCGGTCCGCCGTCGCGATGTTGTCCTTGATCAACACCGGTATGCCGTGGAGCGGTCCGCGCACCCTGCCGGCCAACCGCTCGGCATCGAGCTTCTGCGCGATGGCGAGTGCGTCGGAATTGAGCTCGATCACGGCATTGAGCTTCGGACCGGCCTTATCCACCTCCGCGATGCGTCGCAGGTAGGCGTCCGTCAGTGCGACCGAGGTCAGTCGTCCCGCCACCATCTCCGCCTGCAGACCTTCGATGGTCGCCTCCGCATAAGGAAAATCCGCCCAAGCCACCGCCGCCACGAGACAGAAGACCAGCCACAGACGTGCTTTCATGCGACCGGTTTAACCACGGATCAGACGGATGATCACGGATAAAACCACCATCGGCGATAGGTAGGTCCAGTCTTCGACTGGACCGGCCGGCCCTACTCCGCCACCCCCAACCGCTCGCCCATGCGCGCATAGACTTCCAACCCTGCCGCGCTCTGCTCGACCAAGTCAGCATCCAGCTTGATCCGGCCCGGCTGGAAGAGCGTCACGACGCAGGATCCGCCAAACTTGAACAGACCCTTCTCCTCGCCCTTCACCACCGCCCGCCCCAGCACGAACGACTGGAAGATGCTGCCGACCATCGTAGCGCCGATCTCGCAGACCGCCACATCTCCAAATTCCGGCGATTGCACGAGTGTGACCATGCGCTTGTTCTCCCACAGATAGGCGAGGTTCTGCCGAAGCGCGATGGGCGAGACGGAGTACAGAAAGCCATTGATCAGACGCGGCTCTCCCGGCATCCCCGCCACCGGAAAATGAAACCGGTGGTAATCCACCGGACACAGCCGCGAGATCAGCATCGCCCCGCCGGCGAACCTGGCCGCGAGCTTCTCGTCCCCGAGAAATGACTTCAGATCAAAGCGCTGGCCCTTGGCATAGAATCCGGCCGCGGCATCCCCATTCGGCAGGGCCAGATGACGTCCATCCGCCGGCAACACCGCGACGCGGTCCCCGTCCGCGATCGGACGCGCCCCGGGTTTGAGGGCCCGGTAGAAGAACTCGTTGAAGGTTTTGAAGGTCAGCGGCTTTTTGGCGAACTCGTCGACGTCGAGATCGTAATCAATGATGAAGGGCAACACGCGGTTCGCACTCGCCCGCCACGACATGCGCCAGCCGTAGTAACGCGAAACGAACGTCCTCTTCACCAGAAGATTCAAGGCCGCCTTGCCCAAGGCGGTCTCGTACGTCCAGCGCAGCCAGTCCTCACCGTAAACCTGCTCGGTCTCGATGGTCTTCTTGGTACGATGGTAGTAACGGATGGGCTCGGCGGGCATGTCGGCTGAATCTCATCCAAACCCCGCGGGACGCAAAGAAAGAAATGCACGGCCGTACCGTCAGTCCCGCAGGAGATGATCGGCCACGACGCGCCCGAGAATTTCGTAGGTGAGCGGCTTGTGCAGGGTGGCCCTCAACCCCATCCGGCGGGCCTCCCCCAGATCGCCCTCCGTCCAATAACCGCTCACCAGCACGATGGGCAGTTCCGGACGCAGCGCCCGGACCCGCCCGGCAAATTGCAGTCCGTTCAGCCCGGGCATGGTCAGGTCGCTGATCACCAGGGAAAAACGGTCCGGATTCGCCGAATAGACGGCCAAGGCATCATCCGCCCGCAAATGAGCCTCCACCTTGTAGCCCAGGCGCTGCAGAATCTTCCTCACCGTGTCGACGATTGAGGGATCGTCATCAAGAAAGAGCACGGATTCTCCATTACCCGTCCGAACGGCGTTGGAGCCCACTTCAACCGGCGCGGGAGCCGGATTCTCCGCCAAGGGAAAATATAGCATGAAGCGGGTGCCCTTGCCCAGCGCGCTGGTTACACTCACTGCCCCATCGTGCTGGAGCATGATGCCATGCACCACGGAGAGCCCAAGGCCCGTTCCTTCTCCCATCGGTTTGGTCGTGAAGAACGGTTCAAAGAGCCTGTTCAACACCTCCGGAGACATGCCCGGACCGGTGTCGGTCACGGTGAGCCGCAGGTAACGCCCGGGTTTGAGATCCGTCTGTAGGGGGGTTTTGGCATCCAGGCTGACCACCTCCTCTACAAAGGACAGGTGTCCCGGCGTGCCCCGCATGGCCTGGACCGCATTGTTGCCAATATTCATGAGCACCTGGTGGACCTGGGCCGCATCGGCGGGAATCAGGGCTCCGGTGGACTCGGGTTGGTGGGCAAACTCCACCGTCCCCCGGGTCACGGCACCGAGAAAACCAATCACCTCGTCCACCAGCGGCGCCAGCCGGAGCGGCTGGCGGCTGACATCTGAGCGTCGGGAGAAACTCAGGATCTGCTTCACCAGCTGCTGGGCCCGGCGGGAAGCCTTCAAGACCTGCTCGAGCGATTCCGCCTCCGGGTGACCGGGCTCGAGATTCATCAGGGTCAGCTGTGTGTTCCCGATGATGGAGGTGAGCAGATTGTTGAAATCATGGGCGATGCCGCCCGCCAGCGTGCCCAGGGCTTCAATCTTTTGGGTCTGCCGCATGTGCTCATCCTGGCGCTGCAGGCGCAACCTGGCCTGCGTCTGCTCGGTGATATCCCTGAGTGAAACAAGCAACCGCCCGCCGAGCGGACTCAGAGAAACCCGCCACCAGACGGCCGGTTCCGTCATCTCGTGTTCAAACTCCGCCACCCGGTTTTCCCGCGCGGCGGTGATGAGCCGCGTCGCGAGCACGGGATCACCTGCCAGCACATGATCCAAGCGCACGCCTGGTTCCGGTCCGCTCCCGGTCTGCAACATCCGCCGGGCGGCCGGGTTTGTCTGCAGGACGATGGGTTTGTCCGCGTTGCCGGTATGGTCCAGGACCAACAGCCCATCCGGAGTCCCCTCGAACAGCCCGCGGTAGCGCTCAGCCCCGATCTGCAGATCCGCGGACTGCCGGGCGATTTGCCGGTGCAAGCGCCGCTGCCGCCACACTGCCCAAAGGGCAACCAGCAGGGCCAGCAAAAGCCCGGCGGCCACCGCCAACAGCACCTGTTCAACGCTGTACCCCTTCGGCTCAACATGCGAAAACCACTTCTGATAAACCTCATCAAAACGGCCGGTGCGGACCAGCACGGCCAGGCCTTCATTCAACTGCGCCAGCAGACGGCTCTCCCCTTTTCTTACCGCGATGCAATACCTCACATCGTAGCCTTCAACGTTGCCGGGAACCGCCTTCAGATGCGACAGATTCAAGTGATGCGCGAGGGACAGACCGGTCAACCGTGACGCCAAGGCGGCATCACCTTCCCCGCGATCCACTTTGACCAGGGCTTCCTCAACGGTATCCACATAGACGATCACGTCCCCCAGCCCCGCCCTCCGCAACAGCCGGTCACCCAGGCTGTCCCGGTGCACCAGCACCCGGTGTCCGCGCAGGTCATCCAAGGACTTGATCCCAGGAAGGTCCTCCCGCACGAAAATTGCCCCGGCCATGAGCAGGTAGGGCACCGTGAATTCCACGTCCGCCTCTCTTTCCGGCAGATAGGCAAAGCTCTGGATAAAATCGATGCGCCCTTCCGCAAAAGCGCGACTTATCTCCGGCGTGGTTCCGCGGACTCGCTCAAAGCGCATGCCCATGACCGCCTCGATTTCCTGCACCAGCTCAGTGGCAAAACCGGTGACTCTGCCGTCCGCCCCTACGTAGGAATAGGGGAAATTGTCCTCCAGCACCCCAACCCGGACGGTGGCTGATGGTTGGGCGGACAGGGCCGCGCCCAAAAAACTCCCAAATATCAGTGCAATCGTTTTGACCACACCCACACGTGAAAATCTCTCCGGATGATTCACGGCCGAACCGTCCCACGGACGACCACCGGGAGCAAGCCCTCCCTTGCTCACTGAGCACGCCGGTGGCTCAGGCGATCACGAGCTCTTCCCCTTTCACCGTGAAGGTCACCGTCGAATCCTCCCCCACCTCGCCCGCGATGATGGCGCGGGCCAGCCGGGTCTCGAGATGGCGCTGCAGGAACCGCTTGAGCGGGCGGGCCCCGAACACGGGATCATAGCCTTTCTCCGCCACCCAGACCTTGGCCTTGGCGTTGAGCTCCACCCGGATACGACGGTCGGCCAGCCGCCGGTTCACGTCGGTCAGGAGCAGGTCCACGATCTGCTCGATTTCCTCCAGCGTGAGGGGCTTGAACAGGATCGTCTCGTCCACCCGGTTCAGAAACTCCGGACGGAACGAGGCCCGCAGGTCGGCCATGACCGCTTCGCGCACGCTTTCAGGGATCTCGTCGTTCTTGACGCCTTCGAGCAGGTGGCGGCTGCCAATATTGGAGGTCATGATGATGACCGTGTTCTTGAAATCGACCGTGCGGCCCTGGCTGTCCGTGATGCGCCCGTCGTCCAGCACCTGCAGCAGCACGTTGAACACGTCCGGATGCGCCTTCTCGATTTCGTCGAAGAGCACGACCGCATACGGCTTCCGCCGCACCGCTTCGGTCAGCTGTCCACCCTCGTCATACCCGACATAACCCGGAGGCGCCCCGATCATGCGCGCGACGGAGTGCTTCTCCATGTATTCGGACATATCCAGGCGGATGATGTTGGCCTCGGTGTCGAAGAGCTGCTCGGCGAGGGTCTTCGCCAGCTCCGTCTTGCCCACCCCGGTGGGCCCTAGGAACAGGAAGCTGCCGATCGGCCGGCGCGGGTCCTTGATGCCGGCCCGGGCCCGGAGAATCGAGTCGCTCACCAGGCGCACACCTTCGTCCTGCCCGATCACGCGCTTGTGCAATTCGCCTTCCAGGCGCAACAGCTTCTCCTTGTCGCCCTCCACGAGCTTCGACACCGGAATGTGCGTCCATTTGGAAATGATCTCGGCAATCTCCTCGGCCGACACCTCTTCCTTCACCAGCGTGGTCTTGGCCGTGCCGGCCTTCTCCGCCCGCGCCAGTTCGGCCTCGAGCTGCGGGATGCGGCCGTGCTTGAGCTCGGCGATCTTGTTGAGGTCGTAATTGCGCTCGGCCTTGGCCATTTCCAGACGGGCGGCCTCGAGCTCTTCGCGCACTTTCTGGACGCGTCCGAGGGCCGCCTTCTCCTTCGTCCAGACGGCGCGGAGCGCAGTGGCCTGTTCCTTCGCGTTCGCGAGTTCCTTGCGCAGTTCGGTCAGACGTCGCTTCGAGGCGTCATCCTTTTCCTTCTGCAAGGCCGTTTCCTCGATCTCCAGCTGCATGACGCGGCGCTGCAACTCGTCCAGCTCCGTGGGCAGCGAATCGATCTCGGTGCGGATCATGGCGCAGGCCTCGTCCACGAGATCGATCGCCTTGTCCGGCAGAAACCGGTCGGAAATGTAGCGGTGGGACAACACGGCGGCGGACACGAGCGCGTTGTCCTGGATGCGCACGCCGTGGTGCAGCTCGTAACGTTCGCGCAGGCCGCGCAAAATCGAGATGGCGTCCTCGACCGTCGGTTCCTCCACCATCACGGGCTGGAAGCGGCGCTCCAAGGCCGGATCCTTCTCAATGTGTAGACGGTATTCGTCGAGCGTGGTCGCGCCGATACAGTGCAGCTCGCCGCGGGCCAGCATGGGCTTGAGCAGATTGCCCGCGTCCATGGCACCCTCGGTCTTGCCGGCGCCGACGATGTTGTGGAGCTCATCGATGAAGAGGATGATGCGTCCGTCCGCCTGCTTCACTTCGTTGAGCACGGCCTTGAGCCGCTCCTCGAACTCGCCGCGGTACTTGGCCCCGGCCACCAGGGCGCCCATGTCCAGCGCGAATAGGGTGCGATCCTTCAGTCCCTCGGGCACGTCGCCGCTCAAGATACGCTGGGCCAGCCCCTCGACGATGGCGGTCTTGCCCACGCCGGGCTCGCCGATCAGCACCGGGTTGTTCTTGGTCTTGCGGGAAAGGATGCGGATGGTCCGCCGGATCTCGGCGTCGCGCCCGATCACCGGGTCCAGCTTGCCCTTGCGGGCCTGGGCCACGAGATCGATACCGTATTTCTCCAGGGAGTTGTAGGTCGTCTCCGGATTGTCGGTCGTCACCCGCTGGTTTCCGCGCATCTGCCGGAGCTGCTTCAACACCTTTGACCGGTCCAGATCGAAGCTTTCGAAATACTTTTTCATGCCCGCCGGCTTGCCACTCGCCATCAGCGCCAGGAACAGGTGCTCCACGCTGACGAAATCATCCTTCAGGGAATCCGCTTCCTTCTCGGCCTGAGTGAGCACCTCATTGAGCGCCTGCGTCACATAGATCTTCGAGACATCCACGCTGCCCGTCACTTTGGGCAGACGCTCCAGCTCTCGGTTGGCCGCCAGTTGCAAGGCGCTCACCGTTACGCCGAGCTTCTCCACCAGCGAAGGCACGAGGCCACCCTCTTGGGCCAGGAGCGCGACCAAGAGATGCCACGTCTCCACCTCGTTGTGCGAACGGCGACGGGCCTCGTTCTGCGCCTCCTGCAAGGCTTGGCGCGACATGACGGTCATTTTCTCGGGATTCATAAGGTAATATACCCTCCTGCATCCACCGCGCCAGTGACGCAGTGCATTTCTCCTCTGGGACCGCTCCTACCAGCAACCCGCGCTGCGCCAGAGCGCCCCAGGGGTGTGCCAAGTGGAGCCAAAACGCCCAGGCTACCTAGACATCCACCAGCCGCGCGGTCGTCCCTTCACCGCCGGCATGATGCTCCGTCCATGGCGGAGTCCGCGTCTGGCCCAAACGGACTTCTTCTGCCTACTTCCGCTTCGGCCGGTTCTTCTTGTCGAGCAGCACCACGGTCGGCTGATGCGCCTTGGCCTCCTCGGGTTCAAATTCTGCATACGCCGCGATGATGACCTCGTCACCCGGCTGCACCAGGCGGGCGGCGGCGCCGTTGAGCATGATCTCGCCGCGTTTGCGTCCGCCGATCACATAGGTGGCAAAGCGCTCGCCGTTGTTGCAATTGTAGATCTCCACGCGTTCGTGCAACAGCAGGCCGGCCGCGCGCCGCAGTTCCGGCGCGATGGCGATGGAACCTTCGTAGTTCAGGTCGGCGGCCGTCACGGTCGCCCGGTGGAGCTTGGCTTTGAGCAGGGTCAGGCGCATGGCAGAAAATCACTTCCCGGGTTCTTGGTTGAGTTGCTCCGCGTGCTTGAGGCCAAAGAGCACGAGTTCGGGGACGATTTCATCGAACAGCTCCTCGGCCTCAAACATCCGGGTGAATCCACCGGTTCCGATCACGTGCGGCCGCTCCCCATTGAAACACTCCACCACCAGGGCCGAGGTCAGGTTGCGGATCGCCCCGACGTGCCCGTGGTACAGTCCCGACTGGATGCTTTCCGCCGTGGACCGTCCGAGGGCGTTTTCCGGCCGCGCGATCTCAACGCGCGGCAGCTTGGCGGTCCGGCTGGCCAGGATCTCCGAAGAAATACCCACGCCCGGCATGATGGCGCCGCCCAGGTAGTCACCAGTCTGCGTGATCACTTCCACCGTCGTCGCCGTCCCGCAATCCACCACCAGGAGGTTCTTGCCGGGCTGACGCTGCGCCGCACCGATGGCACAGGCTACACGGTCGGCGCCCACCTCGGCCGGGTTGCGGTATCGGATCTTCAGCCCGGTCTTCACCCCCGCCTGCAGGATGAAAGGCTCGCAGTTGAAATACTTCACACAGGCCGCCCGCAAGGGATAGGCGACCGGCGGCACCACCGAGCAGATGGCCACCCGCTCCACACGGGCCGGATCCAGGTCATTCTCGCGCAACACCGACCGAAGAAAGACCCCCAGTTCATCCGAGGAGCCGATGGGTTGCGTGGTCTTGCGAAACTGCAGGGCCAGTGTGTCGCCGGTGAAGACACCGCCGTGAATCTGGGAGTTGCCGACATCAACGGTGAGGAGCATGGGAGGAAGGGATGATTTACGATTAACGATTAATGATTGAGGTTGATCGCTCGATCAGGCCGACAAGCTCTGTGGCCAGCGTCGCGCGGTCGACACAGTGCACGGCCACCGTACCGTCGGGCCGCAGGATGTCGGCGGGGAACGTGCCGTCGGCGCGACGGGCCGAAAGATCGTTGTGGACCACGAAGTCCGCGCCGGAATGAGCAAACAGCCGCCGCACCGCCTCGCCGGCCGGGCCC